>R23__coassemble_81_pt1 | contig 68639 bp, 58 predicted proteins | sample R23__metabat2_high_PE_035 | metagenome-assembled genome bin R23
TATATATATAGATATTTATGTATAATCATAAAAATGAGAAAATCGAGCGCTTCGGAGGGAGGGGTCCATAATTTGGGGTGTAATCCTGTAATCCTGTAATCGCTTGCTCGGAGAACCCCGATAAACAGGGCATTCTGACGGTATTGGGCGTCAGAAACATAACTTCCTGTCATTGGAAAAGATGCTTTTACCCATTGAAAAGAATACTTCTACCCATCGGAAAGGATATCTTTGTTGAGCAAAAACTGTTTTTTTATTATCATATAGCCCTTTTCTCGTAAAGTTTTTGTATTTTTGCAAAGGAACTGATTTCGGATATTCCGATATTCCGATATATAGAACATCAAACAAAACTGATTATCTATGAAAAGGCTTTTACGCTATGTTGCCATTGCATTGGTGGTTGCCATTGTTGGGGGATGTGTTTACCTGAACAGGCTGCTGCCTATCGTTACGGGCTATGCGGCGAAGAACCTGGCTTCGGCGGTGTTCGTCTCGGGACGTGAGGCGAAGGATGTGGAGGCGCTGGACTTGAACTTCTCGCTCATCCGCTACACCAGCAACACGGTGGATTATGAGAACAAGACGGTGACCAGCCGCTTCCTGTGGGGGAAATCTACGGCGGTGTATCGCGAGGGCTGCGGCGTGACATTGCTGTGCGGAGCCACGGCCGATGAGTTGAGAGGGCAGCGCTTTCCGATGGATGTGCTCAGCGAAGGGCAGGGGGTACAGGATTCCACAGCCCGGGCTCAACTGCCTGTGGGCGACTCGGCGGTAGCGGAAAGGCTTGCGCCGATAGCGAAGGCTTTCGTCGTAGAGCGTGCATATAAGGGCCATCCGTTTGCCTTCGTGGTGGTGCATAAGGGCGGGGTAGTGGCGGAATGCTACGACAAGGGCATCGGCCGCGATACAAAGTTGTTGAGCTGGAGTATGGCAAAGAGTTTCGTGAATGCGCTCATTGGCATCATGGTGAAGGACAGTCTGCTGGACATTCATGCCCCAGTGGACATTCCCGAATGGCAGGGCGACGGACGCAAGGCGATCACGCTGAACGACCTGATGCAGATGCAGAGTGGACTGGAGTGGAACGAGGACTACGGTGCCCGCTCGGACGTGAACATCATGCTCCATTGTGAAGGCGACATGGGCCTCTACGCCCTGATGAAACCTCTCGATTACGCTCCCCGAACGCACTGGCAATACTCAAGCGGCACTACGGACATCGTGATGCGCTATCTGCGCGGCCGCTTCTCATCGGATGAGGCTTTCCTCCGCTATATGCACTCGCGGCTTTTTGCACCGTTGGGCATTGTCAGTCCCGTCTTCGAGCAGGACATGAGCGGCACGCCTGTGGGCTCGTCGTACCTCTATGCCACAGCCCTGGATTTCGCCCGCTTCGGACAGCTGTACCTCAACGACGGTTGCGTGGGCAGCGAGCGGATACTGCCTGAAGGGTGGGTGGACTATACGCGCAAGCCGGCAGTTGCCAGCGAGGGCCGCTATGGCTCTTTCTTCTGGCTGAACCGTTGTGGCAAATTCCCCGATGTGCCGAAGGACATGTACTATTGTGACGGTCACGACGGTCAGGACATTTTCATCTTCCCTTCCCACGAGTTGGTGGTGGTCATCCTGGGCTACTCTCCCAAGCCTGGCAACGTGATTGACTTCAATGCGCTCCTGAGTGACATCCTCCGCCAAACGTCGCGGTGATGATCTGAGCGACCATTACCGCAGAGCTTCATACTCTGCTTTGGCCTTGACGAGCTGCTTCTGGTAGGCTTCACACGCTAATATGTTTCACGAGGTTTATCACCCTTATTGTTCTCCTCCTGTGCTTGGGCACTCAAGGTAGTCATCAAGGCGACTACAGCCCATAGTAAAAACTTGTTCTTCATAAGGGAGCGGTAAACGGGACTCGAACCCGCGACCCTCGGCTTGGGAAGCCAATGCTCTACCAACTGAGCTATTACCGCAATGATTCTTTGGACTAAAATGGGTAGGAATTTAATTAGAGTGGAGCCGATAGGGGGACTCGAACCCCCGACCCACGCATTACGAATGCGTTGCTCTACCAACTGAGCCATATCGGCTTTTTATGCAAAAGCGAGTGCAAAGGTAATGGAATTTTTTCTTTTCTCCAAAGATTTTGCCGTTTTTTTCACTTGCCTTCGGCTTAGAGCTTCTCTGCCAGATATTTGCCCGTGAGGCTCTGCTTGCAGGCGGCTACGGCCTCAGGTGTGCCCTGGCAGACAATGGTGCCGCCTTTATCGCCACCCTCGGGGCCGAGGTCGATGATATGGTCGGCGCATTTGATGACGTCCATGTTGTGCTCGATGACGATGATGCTGTGTCCGCGGCTGATAAGTGCATCGAAGGCTGAAAGCAGCCGTTTGATATCGTGGAAATGGAGGCCGGTGGTAGGCTCGTCGAAGATGAAGAGGGTGGGGTCCTGCTGTTCCTTGCCGATGAAATAGGCGAGCTTCACGCGCTGGTTCTCACCGCCTGAGAGTGTGCTGCTGTTCTGTCCCAGATGGATGTAGCCGAGTCCGACGTCCTCGAGGGGTTTCAGACGGTCCACGATGACTTTCTGATTGTATTCGCTGAAGAACTCGATGGCCTCGGAAACGGTCATCTCCAGGATGTCGTTGATGTTCTTCTCATGGAAGCGCACGTCGAGTATCTCTCGTTTGAATCGTTGGCCGTGGCAGGCTTCACAGGTGAGCGTGAGGTCGGCCATGAACTGCATTTCCACGGTGATGACACCGGCACCCTGACATTCCTCACAACGGCCACCGTCGGCGTTGAAGGAGAAATACTGGGCCGTGAAGCCCATCTGCTTGGCAAGGGGTTGTTCAGCAAAGAGCTGGCGGATGGCGTCGTAGGCTTTCACATAGGTGGCGGGATTGGAGCGTGTGCTCTTTCCGATGGGATTCTGGTCGACCATCTCCACATGACGGATTTCCTCCCAGTCGCCTTCGAGGGCAATGTATTCGCCGGGGAGTTCGGCCACTTCGTCGAGATGGCGCTTGAGGGCAGGGTAGAGGATGCCCTTGACGAGGGATGACTTGCCGCTGCCGGAGACTCCCGTGATGACGGTCATCACATTGAGCGGGAACTCGGCATTGATGCCCTTCAGGTTGTTCATGCGGCAACCGCGTAGCTGGATGCTGCGGTTCCAGGCACGTCGGCTCTGGGGTACCTCGATGGTCTCGCTGCCGGTGAGATACCGGATGGAGTAGCTGTGGGGATATTTCGCGAGCAGGGCCTTTGTCTTCTCGGAATCGGGATCTTTCTGGATATCGGCCACATTGCCCTGGAAGACAATCTCTCCGCCCAGGCGTCCCGCATCTGGACCGATGTCGATGAGATAGTCGGCTGCGCGCATGATTTCTTCGTCATGTTCGACCACGATAACTGTATTGCCGAGACTCTGGAGTTCCTTGAGCACATGGATGAGTCGGTAGGAGTCGCGTGTGTGGAGTCCGATGCTGGGCTCGTCAAGGATGTAGAGACTGCCTACGAGTGAACTGCCGAGTGAGGTGGTGAGGTTGATGCGCTGGCTTTCGCCACCGGAAAGAGTGTTCGACTGTCGGTTTAGCGTAAGGTAACTAAGTCCTACATCTACAAGGAATTGTAGACGCGAACGGATTTCCGTCAGCAAGCGCTTTCCTACTTCTGCATCATGCTCACTCAACTCCAGACGGTCGAACCATTCCTTGAGGTTGCCGATGGGCATCTCCACGAGATTGGTGATGCTCATGCCGTTGATTTTCACATATTCGGATTCCTTCTTCAGGCGTGTGCCGTGACAATCGGGACAGACGGTCTTTCCGCGGTAGCGGCTCATCATCACGCGATACTGTATCTTGTACTGGTTCTCCTTGACCATGTTGAAGAAAGCGTCGATGGATACCTGCTGGTGGATGTCCTTCGTATCGGAGGGAAGTCCGTGCCAAAGCCAGTCCTTTTCCTGCCGCGTCAGGTCCATGTAGGGCTTGAAGATGGGGAAGTTGTCGCGGGCTGCACGCCGGCAGAATTCGTCCTGCCATTGCTTCATCTTCTCACCGTGCCAGCATTGCACACAGCCTTCATAGACGGAAAGCGTGGAATTGGGAATCACCAGTTTCTCGTCGATTCCGATGATGCGGCCGAAACCCTCGCAGGTGGGGCAGGCCCCAAACGGGGAATTGAAGGAGAACATATTGTCGCTGGGTTCCTCAAACCGGATGCCATCGGCTTCGAAACGGGTGGAGAAATCGTAGGAAATGTTGCTGGGAAGGAACATCAGGCGGCATTCGCCGTCGCCCTCATAGAAAGCCGTCTCTGCGGAGTCCAAGAGGCGTGAGATACTATCAGGGGCATCATCGACAGACATGCGGCTGATGAGCAGCCATATGATGTGATCGCTGATTTTGAGACGTTCGCTGTCAGCCTCGTTGAGCAGCTTTTCGTCTTCCAGGAAGTCCTCAATGCGCTGGAACGCACCTTTGTAGAAGATACGCGCATAGCCCTGCTGCAATTCCATTTCGAGCTGCTTCTGGAGGGAGCGGCCTTCGGGAATCACCAGCGGCGCCATGATCACGAATTTCGTTCCGTTCTGGAACTGGCGCGTACAAGCGAGGATGTCCTCCGTAGAATGCTTCTTCACCTCCTGCCCGCTGATGGGGGAGTAGGTCTTGCCGATGCGTGCGAAGAGCAGCCGCAGGTATTCGTAGATTTCGGTGGAGGTTCCCACGGTGGAGCGAGGATTGCGTGCGATGGTCTTTTGCTCGATGGCGATGGCTGGTGGCAGTCCCTTGATGGTATCGCATTCCGGTTTGCTCATACGCCCCAGGAACTGACGTGCGTAGGAACTGAGCGACTCCACATAACGACGCTGACCTTCGGCATAAAGCGTGTCGAAGGCCAGAGAGGATTTTCCGCTGCCCGAGACACCCGCCACGACAATGAACTTGTCGCGGGGAATGTCGAGCGAGATACCTTTAAGGTTGTTTACGCGCGCATTGCGCACTTCTATATTGTTTCCGTCCAATCAGTTAAAATCTAAACTCTTAAACTTGAAACTTGAAACCTGCAACCTGCAACTCTTAGTTGTTATATTCCTGCCAACTCTTGATCTTGATGTCTTCCATCTTCAGGGCGCAGAAGGCCTCGATGAAGGCCTTGGCCAGACGGACGTTGGTCATTAGCGGAATGTTATGGTCGATGGCACCACGGCGGATGCGGTAACCATTGGTGAGCTCGCGGTTGGTGTGATTCTTCGGAACGTTGATGATGAGGTCGAGCTGGTGAGCCTGAATCATATCCATCACGTTGTTGGCGGCATCCTCGTCGGGCCATGCTACGGCCGTTGCCTCCACGCCGTTCTCCTTGAAGAACTTGGCGGTTCCGGCGGTGGCATAGATCTGATAGCCGTTCTTCACCAGTTCACGTGCGGGCTCCAGCAAGGCAACCTTACCCTTTACGGCACCAGATGAAATGAGAATGTTCTTCTTCGGCAGACGGTAGCCAGTGGCGATGAGCGAATTGAGCAATGCCTCGTTGAGGTCGTCGCCCAGACAGCCCACCTCACCGGTGGAACTCATATCCACACCGAGTACGGGGTCGGCATTCTGCAGACGTGCGAAAGAGAACTGGCTGGCCTTTACGCCGATGCGGTCGATATCGAACTCGCTGCTGTCGGGTCTCTGATAGGGAGCGTCGAGCATGATCTTCGTGGCTGTCTCGATGAAGTTGCGCTTCAGGATCTTCGAAACGAAGGGGAACGAACGGCTGGCGCGCAGGTTGCACTCGATGACCTTCACCTCGCGGTTCTTAGCCAGGAACTGGATGTTGAAAGGACCGCTGATGTTGAGTTCCTTCGCAATCTTGCGGGAAATCTTCTTGATCTGTCGGATGGTGGAGAAATAGATGTTCTGGGCGGGGAATACCATCGTGGCGTCACCAGAGTGAACACCTGCATACTCCACGTGCTCCGAGATGGCATATTCCACAACCTCACCCTTGTCGGCAACGGCGTCGAACTCTATCTCCTTGGTATCCTGCATGAACTGACTGACGACCACGGGATAGTCCTTGGAGACCTCGGTGGCCATATTCAGGAAGCGATGCAGTTCATCGTAGTCGTAGCAGACGTTCATGGCTGCACCTGAGAGCACATACGAAGGACGCACGAGAACGGGGAAGCCCACTTCCTCGACGAATTCCTTGATGTCTTCCTCAGAAGTCAGCGCACGCCAGGCGGGCTGGTCAATTCCGAGTTTGTCGAGCATGGCTGAGAACTTGTCGCGGTTTTCAGCACGGTCGATGTTCACAGGAGAAGTACCGAGCACGGGCACACCCTGACGGTGGAGTTTCATGGCGAGGTTGTTGGGAATCTGTCCGCCAACGCTCACGATGACTCCACGGGGCTCTTCGAGATCAATCACGTCGAGCACGCGCTCCAATGAAAGTTCGTCGAAATAGAGTCGGTCGCACATGTCGTAGTCGGTGGAAACCGTCTCGGGGTTATAGTTGATCATGATGCTCTTGTAGCCGAGCTTGCGTGCGGTGTTGATGGCGTTCACGGAACACCAGTCGAACTCTACGCTGGAACCGATACGGTAAGCGCCGGAACCGAGCACCACCACGGATTTCTCGTTCTTGTAGTAATCGATGTCGTGCTCAGCGGTTTTATAAGTTGCTGGGGTACAGCAACACACGGAACCTTTGGCATCGGCCATCGTGGGCTCTACCTGCGAGAGGTAGGTGAAGTAGAGGTAGTTGGTGAGTTCAGGATGCTCGCTTGCCACGGTATTGATGCGCTTCACGGAAGGCACGATACCGCGCTGCTTGCGGTATTTGCGAACGGCGAGGTTCTCTTTTTCCATGCTGTCGGTGGGCTTCAGTACGAAGCGTGCAATCTGGAAATCGGAGAATCCGGCAGCCTTCACCTCGCGAAGCTTCTCATCGGGGATTTCCTCCAGCGTGTTGAACTGCTGCAGTTCATGCTTGAGGTCAACGATATGCTTCAGGCGCTCCAGGAACCAGACGTCGATCTTGGTCAGCTCTTCAATGCGCTCTACGGAATAGCCTTCCTCCAGGGCCTGAGCGATGGCGAAGATACGGAGGTCGGTAGGATTCTGCAGGGCATCGTCGAGGTCGTCGAACTTCGTGTGGTCGTTGCCAACGAATCCGTGCATACCCTGGCCGATCATGCGAAGGCCCTTCTGGATCATTTCCTCGAAACTGCGGCCGATGCTCATGATCTCACCCACGGACTTCATTGAAGAACCGATGAGACGGCTGACGCCGGAGAACTTGGTAAGGTCCCAACGGGGAATCTTACAGATCATATAGTCGAGGCTCGGAGCCACATAGGCAGAATTGGGCGTACCCATCTCGCCAATCTGGTCAAGCGTATAGCCGAGTGCTATCTTGGCGGCCACGAAGGCGAGGGGATAACCCGTAGCCTTGGAAGCCAAAGCGGAAGAACGGCTTAGGCGGGCGTTGATCTCGATGATGCGGTAGTCGTTGGTGGTGGCATTGAAGGCAAACTGGATGTTACACTCACCGACGATGCCCAGATGGCGCACGCAGCGGATGGTGATTTCCTGCAATTGCTTTACCTGCTCAGCCGTAAGCGAACAAGTAGGAGCCACCACGATGGATTCTCCGGTATGGATTCCTAAGGGATCGAAATTTTCCATGGAAGCCACGGTGAAGCAATGGTCGTTGGCATCGCGGATGCACTCGAATTCTATCTCCTTCCATCCCTTCAGCGACTCTTCCACGAGAATCTGGGGAGCGAAGGTGAAGGCACTCTCGGCAAGTTCGATGAACCGCTTCTCGTCAGGGCAGATACCGGAACCGAGACCACCCAGGGCATAGGCAGAGCGGATCATCACCGGGAAACCGATTTCGCGGGCGGCCTTCAAGGCGTCGTCCATGTTCTCGACGGCATGGCTCACGGGCGTCTTCAGTTCCACCTCGTCGAGCTTCTTCACGAAGAGGTCGCGGTCCTCGGTATTCATGATAGCCTCAACAGAAGTACCCAGCACCTCTACGCCGTATTCCTTCAACGTGCCGTTCAGATAGAGTTCCGTTCCGCAGTTGAGCGCCGTCTGGCCACCGAAAGCCAGCAGAATGCCGTCAGGGCGTTCCTTTTTAATGATTTCGGTCACGAAATGGGTAGTGACAGGCTGGAAATACACCTTGTCGGCAATGCCCTCGGAAGTCTGGATGGTCGCGATGTTGGGATTCACGAGCACTGATGAGATACCTTCTTCACGCAGGGCCTTCAATGCCTGCGAGCCAGAGTAGTCGAACTCTCCGGCCTGTCCGATTTTCAGAGCACCCGAACCCAGTACGAGCACCTTGTTGAGTTTCTTTTTCATTTTATCTTTAGTTTATTTTTATGAATCCAAAAACGTTGTTTCCTGACGTGTCTATATGCATACAAAATGCATATCTCCAAATTGGGTGCAAAGTTACATCATTTAATTGGAATATCGAAATGCTCTTCCTTTTTTCTTTAATATTTATGCCGTTAAAAAATCAAAACCAATTTTTATGCAAATTAATTGCTTTCCGGAAGGGCGCCGGCGGCATACAAAAAAGATATGATTTCGGAAGTGGAAACCATATCTTTCTTTGTCATAAACCATATTCTTGTGAATGGTGGTATTATCAGCAAATCCGCTTGCAGGGAATCTTGAAGTCGAAGGTCTGGTTGTCTGCCATCGGAATGATGAAGCGGATGTAGCCCGCGTTGTTGATGGCATAGTCGATGATGTTCTTCGTGGTCTTCCGCTGGCTTGCGCCCTTCTTGTCCAGCTTGTCGGAATAGAGGGTGATGTACTCTTCCTTGGCAATGAACTGGTAGTTGTCGTAGGTCTCCACGAGTTGGTTGTTCTCATCGTAGCATTCGATTTTCCCCGTGATTTTCTTCACGTTGGAAGACTTGTTGACAGCAAACTCAATGGATTGATTATTACCGATATAGAAGACATCGTTCATTCCTTCATCGAAGTAGAAATATCCGATGCTGTCTTCGTAGGTTATCATGGATGTGGCGCGGGTTCCTTTCTCGGCATCAGCGGCAACAATTTTCTGAGACCACTGTGCATTCACGGCCAGAGTCGTGAGGAGCAGGCATGCAATGGCAAGTGTTTTTTTCATAATCATATTTTTGTTGTTAATTGTCTGAGTGCAAAGTTAATGCAAAAATATGGAACGGCAAATAATTCGGCAGGTAATTTACATCTTGTTATTACCTTTTATTAAATTATGTGCTTAAATTCCTTAAATGTTTGCACAGTTCGTTTTTTCTTCGTAATTTTGCAAGGTTAAAAATGAGCCTTATGCGCTCAGAACGCAAAAAAACGCGCTTAAAAAGGAAATTAACAAATATAAACAATGGACGAAAATCAGACATTCGACGACGGTCAGACGCTTGACAACGACCGAATTATTAAAATCAACATTGAGGAAGAAATGCGGAGTTCCTACATCGACTATTCGATGTCGGTCATCGTGGCTCGTGCCCTTCCTGATGTTCGTGACGGTTTCAAGCCAGTACACCGCCGTATTCTCTTTGGAATGAAAGGTATCAACAACGTGAGCACCCAGCCATATAAGAAATGTGCGCGCGTTGTAGGTGAAGTGCTCGGTAAATATCACCCTCACGGTGACAGTTCCGTATATGGAGCCCTGGTGCGTATGGGACAGGACTGGAACATGCGCTACACGCTTATCGACGGTCAGGGTAACTTCGGTTCCGTGGACGGTGACTCACCGGCTGCCATGCGATACACCGAGTGCCGCCTCTCAAAGATGGGTGAGCATATCATGGACGACCTGGAAAAGGATACCGTCGATATGGCCAACAACTTCGACGATACGCTCCAGGAACCAACCGTGATGCCTACGAAGGTTCCCAACCTGCTGGTCAACGGCGGTAACGGTATTGCCGTGGGTATGGCCACCAATATGCCGACGCATAACCTCGGTGAGGTCATCGACGGTTGCTGCGCCTATATCGACAATCCCGATATTGACACCGAAGGACTGATGCAGTATATTCCTGCTCCCGACTTCCCCACAGGTGCCTTTATCTACGGCCTTCAGGGCGTGAAGGATGCCTATGAGACAGGCCGCGGCAAGATCGTGATGCGCGCAAAGGCTGAGATTGAGAGCGGTGAGAACCACGACAAGATCGTGATCACCGAGATTCCCTATGGCGTCAACAAGCAGCAGCTCATCGAATACATCGCCGACCTGGTGAAGGAAGGCAAGCTGGAAGGCATCTCCAACGCCAACGACGAGACCGGCCGTCAGGGCATGCGTATCGTCATCGACGTGAAGAAAGACGCTAATGCCAACGTCATTCTGAACAAGCTGTTCAAGATGACCGCCCTGCAGAGTTCCTTCTCCGTCAACTGTATCGCTTTGGTTCCCGGAAAGAACGACAAGACGCGCCTTTCCCCGAAACTCCTTTCCCTGAAGGAATGCATCGCCTACTTCATCGAGCACCGTCACGACGTGACCATCCGCCGTACGCAGTTCGACCTGCGTAAGGCTAAGGAACGCGCACATATATTGGAAGGACTCATCATAGCCTGCGACAATATCGACGAGGTGGTACACATCATCCGCGGTTCGAAGACTCCTACCGATGCCCAGCGCAACCTGGAGAAGCGTTTCGAACTCGACGAACTTCAGTCGAAGGCCATCGTGGACATGCGCCTGAGCCAGCTCACCGGTCTCCGTATGGACGAGTTGCATAAGGAGTACGAGGACCTGATGAAGCAGATTGAATACCTGCAGACCATCCTCGACGATCCCGAAGTCTGCAAGCAGGTGATGAAGGACGATTTGCTGGAAGTGAAGGCCAAGTATGGCGATGCCCGCCGTACGCAGATAGTGCCCGCCGAGCATGAGTTCAATGCAGAGGACTTCTATCCCAACGATCCCGTCGTGATTACCATCAGCCATCTGGGCTATATCAAGCGCACCCCGCTTTCTGACTTCCGCGAGCAGGCCCGTGGTGGAGTGGGAGCCAAGGGAGCCCGTTCCCGTGAGGCTGACTTCACGGAGTACATCTATCCCGCTACCATGCACCAGACCATGATGTTCTTCACCAAGAAGGGCCGCTGCTACTGGCTGAAGTGCTATGAGATTCCCGAGGGCGACAAGAACTCGAAGGGACGCGCTATCCAGAATATGCTCAACATTGAGTCCGACGATGCCGTCAATGCCTGCATGCGTCTGCGCAACAAGGGCCTCGAGGATACCGAGTTCATCAACTCCCACTACGTGGTGTTTGCCACCAAGAACGGTACCGTGAAGAAGACTTCGCTCGAAGCCTATAGCCGTCCCCGTGCTAACGGTGTGATTGCCATTAACATTATGGAAGGCGACGAAGTGGTTGATGTACGTCTGACCAACGGCCGCAACGAACTCATTATGGCCGACCGCAACGGACGTGCCGTACGCTTCCACGAGAATACCGTCCGCACGATGGGACGTGTGGCCACCGGTGTCCGCGGTATGCGCCTCTCCGGTGAGGATGATGCCGTCGTGGGCATGATTGTCGTCAACGATCCCGAGAAGGAGACCGTGATGGTTGTCTCCGAGGAAGGCTACGGCAAGCGCTCGCAGGTGGAAGACTACCGTGTCACCAACCGTGGCGGTAAGGGTGTGAAGACGCTCAACATCACGGAGAAGACCGGCCGTCTGGTAGCCATCAAGAACGTCACCGACGACAACGACCTGATGATCATCAACAAGAGCGGTATCGTGATCCGCCTCTCTGTGGCCGAATGCCGTGTGATGGGCCGTGCCACCCAGGGCGTGCGCCTCATCAATCTCTCCAAGAAGAACGATGTCATCGCCAGCGTCTGCAAGGTGATGAGCAGCGAGCTGGAGGCCATCGTCGAGCAGAAGAGCCGCGAGGAATGGAACCAGAACAACGACACCTTCCGCAAGGAACTTTCTTCAGAGGAAAGAGAGGAGAGCAATGAGGACATCGTGGACTTCGTTGATGAAGAAGTTGAGGACGACAATGAAGTACAAGAATAACAATTAAACCTTTTATCATTATAATAGTCAAAGATACGAACCTTTTAATATTAAAAAAGATTATGAAAAAAATCGTTTTGATGGCCGTAGCTGCCTGTATGGTTGTCTCAGCCAATGCTCAGAATCCTGATGCAGTAAAGAAGGTAATGGATGCGAAAGACTTCAAGGAGGCCAAGTCCCTCGTTGAGAGCAGTCTTTCAAGTATGAACGACGAGGAAAGAGCCAAGTCTTGGAACAAGGTTGTTGACCTCGCTCTCGCCAAGTTCGATAAGGAACAGACCGTGCAGATCACCAACCAGGCAATGAAGAAGAACGATCCATACGACAAGGAAGGCATGAACGAGGCTGCCCGCGTGGCCGTACAGGCTGCTTTCGAGTGTGAGAAGTATGACCAGCTGCCTAACGAAAAGGGTAAGGTGAAGCCTAAGTTCCACAAGAAGAATCAGGAGCGTCTGAATTCTGCCCGCAACGCACTTGTCAATGCCGGACAGGATTATTACAACAATAAGGATTTCAAGACTGCAGCCGCTGCTTTTGCCGCTTATGTAGACTGCAAGAATAATCCTCTCTTCTCTGACTACGATTTCTCGAAGGATCAGATTCTCGGACAGGTAGCATACTTTGCTTCGCTGGCTTCCTACAACTCTCAGGACTATCCCGCAGCAAGCCGCTACGCCAGCATTGCTATCGGTGACACCGCCGTTGCCAAGGATGCCATGGATATCAAGATCCTTTCCATGAAGGCTACCTTGAAGACCAAGGAAGACTCCGTGAAGTATCTCAACGAGATCAAGGAGCTCTACAACCAGGATCCCGCCAATGAGCGTATGTTCTCTCTGCTGACTGAATACTATCAGGCCACAGGCGACAATGCAGCCAAGAACGACCTCATCAGCAAGCAGGTTACCCAGTATCCCAGCAAGATGGCTTGGGCACTGAAGGGTGAGAGCGAGATGGGTGAAGGCAAGTGGGCCGCAGCCATTGAGAGCTACAAGAAGTCGCTTGCCCTGGATCCCGAGTTCATTCAGGTGCAGTTCAACCTCGCTCTTTGCCAGAACAACCAGGCTATCACTCTGAAGGACGCCAATGCCGGCAACCTTACTCCCGAGGCTAAGAGCCTGTTACAGGAATCCATTGCCAACCTGACTCAGATTCGCGCCAAGGATCCCGATCACCTGACCGTGAACTGGCCTTACACCCTCTATCAGGCTTACTACCTGATTGGCGACGAGGCTAACGCCAAGGAGCTCGAGTCTCTGATTTCGAAGTAATTCCATTCATTAATATTTTTGGGGAGCCGGCATTATTTGTCGGCTCCATTTTTAGCGGATGAAGAAGCGATACGCATTATTCTTGTTTTTGTGGATAACCATTGTTCCATGTCTGAATGCCCAGAAGAAAGAGATTCAGCAGGCCGAGGCCATTGTCAAGAGCGGCAAGAATCTGGATAGGGCAGAGCAGCAGATGAGGAAGCTGCTCACGGACAGCGTGAACCGTAGGAACCTCAAGATTTGGACTACGATGACGAATGCCGTGAGAGGGCAGTACCTCCAGGGCAACGAGAACCTGTATCTTCATCTGAAGCAGGATACCGCCGCGTTGTTCAAGCTAGCCCATAAGATGTTCCGCGACTATCAGGCCATGGACAGCGTCGATGCCCTCCCCGACAAGAAAGGGCGCATCCGTATCAAGTATCGCAGCAGTCATGCAGCCTTCCTCCAGGCCTATCGCCCCAATCTTTACAACGGAGGCGTCTTCTTCCTCCGCCGGCACAGCTATCAGGATGCCTTCACCCTGCTCGACGCCTTCCTGGATTGCCAGCGTCAGCCCCTTTTTGAGAACCAGCATTTCGAGCAGGATCCCCTGAATCCCACGGCAGCCTTCTGGACCGTGCTCTGCGGCTACCAGTTAGACAATCCGTCAATGGCCCTCAAATACAAAGACCTCGCCCTCCAGGACACCGTCCGATTGGAGAACTGCCTGCAGTATCTGGCCGAAATCTACAAGAAGCAATGCGACAAACAGCTCTACGAGCAGACCTTGGTGGATGGTTTCGAGCGCTATCCCAACTCCTCCTATTTCTTCCCGCGGCTTATTGATCATTTAAATTCCACGAATCAGCGGGACCGTGCCATGACCATTGTCGATGAGGCCCTGGCAGCCAACGATTCTTCCGAACTCTTTATCTTTGCCAAGAGCAACATGCTGCTTAATCAGGGCGATTACGATGCATGCATAGCCCTTTGCGACACCCTGATAGCCCGCAACGACACCCTTGCCGATGCCTATTACAATGCAGGTGTGGCCTATGTGAACAAGGCTTTCCTGATAGAGAAGGGGAGGGTAGGAGCCAAGCAGCGCAAGCAGATGCGCCAGCTCTACCAGAAGGCCCTGCCCTATATGGAGCGTTACCGCGCTTTGGCTCCGCAAGAAAAAGACAAATGGGCCGCCGCCCTCTATAACATCTACCTCAAGCTGAACATGGGCCGTGAGTTTGAGGAAATCGACCGCATTCTCCGGTAAAGAGAAAACCTAAAAACTAAGAAACTGCAGTAATTCTCTTTCTCATACTTCACCCGCGAATGTTAATAAACCATAACATGTCGCGTGTGCTTTTACACTTTATCCCTTCCTGTACGTCAAAACCTTAAATCGACTCACAATTATTAATTTATTACTAACTTACATCATGAAACAACTGTTCTTTATCGTGGCAGCCTTCGCGGCCGTCACCGCAAGTGCACAGGTGGCCGAGGACTTCAAGCCCGCCACCACCAATCAGGAGGGACATCAGTATCCCATGGTCAACTCACAGCGCATGGTGCGCGCACAGATTTCTGCCCCCGAGGCCAACAGCGTGAAGCTGGACATCGGCGGCGTGAAATACGACTTGGTGAAAAACGCCGAGGGCGTGTGGACCGGTGAGTCGGCTCCGCAGGACGAAGGCTTCCACTATTATCAGCTGAACATCGACGGGGCTTCGGTTCCCGATCCGGGCAGCCTCTACTATTATGGTGCCAGCCGTTGGGGCAGTGGCATCGACATTCCTGCCGCCGACGAGGATTTCTACACGGTGAAGAACGTGCCGCAGGGCTCGGTGAACGAGGTCTACTACTATTCTACGGTTACCGAGAAGATGCGCCATTGCTACGTTTATCTGCCGGCAGCCTATCGCGAGAATCCCGACCGCCGCTTCCCGGTGCTCTATCTGCAGCACGGCATGGGCGAGAACGAGACGGGATGGTCGGCCCAGGGTAAGACGGGCATCATCATGGACAACCTTATCGCAGCCGGCAAGGCCGTGCCTTTCATCATCGTGATGGACAACGGCCTGAACGCCATTCCCGCTCATCCCGACACCACTCAGCAGATGCAGTTCCCCTTCCCGGGCATGGGTCCCCGTCCGCAGGGCCAGCGCCCGCAGGGCATGGGTCAGCGCCCCGGCGGTCCTGGTCAGGGAGGTCCCCGTCCCGGCCGTGGTGGCCGCAGAGGTGGCTTTGCCAGTTTCACGGGCTTCCAGGATGTGCTGCTGAAGGACATCATCCCGATGGTTGAGAAGAACTACCGCGTGATTGCCGACACCGAGCATCGTGCGCTGGCCGGCCTGTCGATGGGTGGCATGCAGACGCACATGATTACGCTGGCCAACCCCACCAAGTTTGCGTATGTGGGTATGTTCAGCGGCGGTACGTTCAGCGCAGAGGAGCTGAAGGACGCAGCCGACTTCAAGAAGACGAACAAGGTGCTCTTCATGAGTACGGGCAGCAAGGAGAGAGGTATGGCCGAGGGTGACAACAGCGTCACCAATGCCGCCGAGCGCCTGAAGGCTATGGGCATCAACGCTCACTCGTACATCTCGCCCGAGACCGCTCACGAGTGGCAGACATGGCGCCGCAGCCTCTATCAGTTTGCGCAGTTGCTGTTTAAATAATCAGATACATTATTTAATAAATAAGAAAGACCAACCCTAAGTTGGTCTTTCTTATTTGCTAATGTTTGCGTAGCCCACGAGGCGGTCGGTACGCTCGCCCGTACCTTTATAATATATAAGAGCCTGGTAGGAGTTTTCCGTCTGATAGAAGTCTCCTTCGGTGGGCATCGTGGTGATGGTGCCGTCGGGATTCATCAGCAGGTACTGGTAGTTGTAATAACCCTGTTTCAGTTTCACGGCGCCTTCATAGCACTTCTTCTCTGCGTTGTATTCCATCCGGTAATCCGGCAGGAACCAGTCGTTGGTCCATTCGCCGTTCAGATAGACTTCTCCCTTGACGGGGGCGGGACAATTCAGCTGGAAGTGTACCCAGGCGTAGTCGCAGGTGTTCTCTATCTCGTAGTTATCGCTGTTGCGGATGATGAATGCGCCGTTTGCATCCTCGTCGTAAATGTACTGTCGGCGCGGTTCGCAGATGAAGGGAAAGACGTGGTACATCTCGCCGTCCCAGCTGATGTGGTCGATGCCCATGGTGGGGTGGGTGAGGTCGAGCATCTCAAACTTGTGGTATTCGTTGCCGGCACGGAAGATATAGTCGCGGCAATGCTGCCAGCGGAGGCCGTCGGCCATCACGAACTGCGGGCGTACATTCAGGCGTGCATTGTCCCATCGGCGGTTTTGCATGACGACGGTCTTGATCTGCTCGTTGGGATTGGTCACGTTCAGACGACCGTAGGTGAGGGCCATCTCCACCTGCTGGTGGCTGTTGTTGATATCGACGTCGGTATTGGTGGTGACGTTGAGGGAAACGCCCATCAGGGGCTCCACGAGCATGAAACAGACGGTCATCACGGGCGTCTCGTCGTTGTTCTCGTCGATGACGGTCAGCCGGTAGTTGCCGCTCATCTTCAGGCGACAGCGTTCGTTGGGGATGGTCAGCGAGTAGTGGGTGTATAGCTGGTAGGTATTGATCGACTCGATGTAGTCGTCGATGGTGTTGCCGTCGGCGAAGCCTTGCAGGTAGTCGCTGGTGAAGAGTTCCTCGGAGGGTGTCCAGTCGGCCTCGCAATGTTCGATGCGATAGGTGTAGCGGGTGTATTCGTGGGTGAGGTCGTCGAAATCGATGTGTATGTTTCCGCCGATCTCGGCCACAGGCATGTCCATCCACTTGTTGCCTGCCATTACCTGCAGGGAGGCAATGCGGGGACTGAGAATCTCGTGACGCTGCGCCTGTACGTTGGTCGCAAGCACGAAAAACAATAGGACCGAAAGGTATTTTTTCATTATTCTTTTGAATGATAACGAATTATCAAAAAAAATATTGTAACATTGGCTTTGCCGAAGGTACTTTCGCTCGACAAACCAAATTTAAAACAAGTTTTATTTGGATTTGTTCTCGCTTATTATATAAAATTCTCACGCTCGGCAAAATAAATTTATTTATTCTGCACTTACTTAATCGAATTTTTCGTAACTTTGTCCCCCGATATGGAAATAAGAATCAAGGACTCCAGCCTGCAACAGGCAGCCGCTGAGGGCATGGATGCTTTCGTGGACGTTTTCGTGGAAGCCATCAATGCGGCCATCGGTAATCAGCTCACCACCGAGACGATGGCTGAACTGAACAGCGACCAGATTACGCTGCTGGCCTACCACACGCTTCGCGACGAGGTGATGGACGGCGGCTTCGTGCAGCTCATTCACAACGGCTACGGGCCGTTTATCTTCAAGAATCCCTTTGCCAAAGCCATCAAGCAATGGGGACTGCGCGACCTGTCGAAACTCATCTACAACGCGCATACCTTATATATTAAGTATGGCCCCGAGATAGAACGCGACTGTACCGATGAGGAATTCATGGCGCTCTTCGAACAGTTTGAGGAGTTTGACGAGATGGACGACGCCTTCGTGGAGAACGAGGAGGACTGGACGAACATGGTGGCTGTCTATATCGACGACCATATCGGGAACTTTGCAACGATCGAACAATGAACAAGGAAGAACAGGAACTGAGGAAGAAGAGCCCCGTGCAGATCAAGAACAAGAAGGCTTCGTTTGAATACTTCTTCGTGGACACCTACACGGCCGGCATCGTCCTGACCGGTACTGAAATAAAGAGCATCCGCCTGGGCAAGGCTTCGCTGGTGGATACCTACTGCTATATCCATAACGGGGAAATCTGGGTGAAGGGGATGAGCATCTCGCCCTACAGCTACGGCTCCTACAACAACCACGTGATGAAACGCGACCGCAAGCTGTTGCTCAACAAAAGGGAAATACGGCATCTTGCCGAGGATACCAAGCAGCCGGGCTTCACCATCGTGCCCACACTCATGTTCATCGACCAGAACGGACGCGCCAAGGTGGACATCGCCCTCTGCCGCGGTAAGAAGCAGTATGACAAGCGGCAGACGTTGAAAGCCAAGGAAGACCGCCGCGAGATGGACCGCGCCATCAAGCATTACTAATCAGACAGGTACAGGCTTTCTCACAGAATCAGGACAACATACACAGGCATTAAAACTCGAATCAGATGACTTTGAAGGAAATAATCAAGCAACGCATTTTGATACTCGACGGGGCAATGGGGACTGAGATTCAGCAGTTCCGGTTGTCGGAGCGTGACTTCCGCGGAGAGCGGTTTCGCGACGTGAAGGGTATGATGTCGGGCAACAACGACATGCTCAACCTGACACGTCCCGGCGTTATCCGTGAGATTCACCGCCGCTATCTGGAGGCCGGTGCCGACTTGATTACGACCAATACATTCAGCAGCCAGCGCGTCAGCCAGGCCGACTATCATCTGGAGAATTTTGCCCGCGAGATGGCTTTCGAAGGAGCACGTATTGCCCGTTCGATGGCCGACGAATACGCTACGGAGGAACATCCGCGATGGGTATGCGGTTCCGTGGGACCAACGAACAAGACCTGTTCGATGAGCAGCGACGTCAGCAATCCCGCTGCCCGCGAACTGACCTACGACCAACTCTTCGAGGCCTATCACGAACAGATGGAGGCTTTGGTGGAAGGAGGCGTGGACGTTATTCTCATCGAGACCATATTCGACACGCTGAATGCCAAGGTGGCCATTGATGCCGCCCAGCGGGTGATGGCTGAGAAAGACTGCCAACTGCCCATCATGCTCAGCGTCACGGTGAGTGATCTTGCCGGAAGAACGCTCAGCGGACAAACCCTGCAGGCTTTCCTGGCCAGCATTTCCTCATACGACATTTTCAGCGTGGGCCTCAACTGCTCATTCGGAGCCGCCCAGATGAAGCCTTTCCTGAAGGAACTGGCCCAGCATGCACCATATTATATCAGCGCCTATCCGAATGCGGGACTGCCCAACGAGCTCGGACAATACGACGAGACGGTAGATAGCATGGCGCCGCAGGTTCAGGAGTTTATCGACGAACGCCTGGTGAATATCCTCGGCGGATGCTGCGGAACTACTCCTGAATTTATCAGCCGATATGTGGAAATGACACGTGGGGCGGCTGTCCATCAACCGGTGAGAAAGCCGATGACGATGCAGCTGAGCGGACTGGAGCCCCTCGATGTGACTCCCGAGGTTCATTTCGTAAACGTGGGTGAGCGTTGCAATGTGGCAGGTTCGCGAAAGTTCCTTCGTCTGATCAAGGAAAAGCAGTACGAGGAAGCCATGACCATTGCCCGCAAGCAGGTGGAAGACGGCGCCCTTGTCATCGACATCAATATGGATGACGGCCTTCTGGACGCCAAGGCGGAGATGGTGAACTTCCTTAACATGATAGCTGCCGAGCCGGAGATAGCCCGTGTGCCCGTGATGCTCGACTCTTCGAAATGGGAGGTTATCGTGGCCGGACTGAAATGCGTCCAGGGCAAGTGCATCGTGAACAGCATCTCGCTGAAGGAAGGTGAGGAAGTGTTCATCCGTCACGCCGAGGACGTAAAGCGCTATGGTGCCGCCGTGGTAGTGATGTGCTTCGATGAGGAAGGACAGGCCACCAGTTATGAGCGCCGTATCGAAATTGCAGAGCGTGCCTACAAGATACTGACCGAAAAGGTAGGGATGAATCCGCTGGACATCATCTTCGACCCCAATGTGCTGGCCATCGCTACGGGCATGGAAGAGCACGACAACTATGCCGTGGACTTCATCAAGGCGGCTGGATGGATTAAGCGCAACCTTCCTGGAGCCCACGTCAGCGGAGGCGTCAGCAACCTGAGTTTCTCCCTGCGTGGCAACAACTATATCCGCGAGGCCATGCATGCTGTTTTCCTCTATCATGCCATTCAGCAGGGAATGGATTTCGGCATCGTGAACCCCGCCACGAAAGTCACTTACAGCGACATCCCTGAAGACCAGTTGGAAATCATCGAAGACGTGATTCTCAACCGCCGCCAGGGTGCCGCCGAAACGCTCATCGAACTGGCCAACCGTCTGAAGGCCGAGGCTGAAGCCCAGAAGGCCGCTGCCGCACCTGACAGCAGCTCAACTACCGCTACTTCTGAGGCTCTGTCAAGGAATACCATTCCCGTGGAGGAACGCCTCTCCCAGGCCCTCATCAAAGGTATTGGCGACTATCTCGAGGATGATCTCCATGAAGCCTTGCAAAAGTATCCCAGCGCCGTGAACATCATCGAGGGACCGCTGATGACCGGCATGAACACCGTCGGACAATTGTTCGGCGAAGGAAAGATGTTCCTGCCGCAGGTAGTAAAGACCGCCCGCACGATGAAACAGGCCGTTGCCATCTTGCAACCCTATATTGAAGCCGGAAAGACGGAAGGTTCCGCAAAGGCCGGAAAGATATTGCTGGCTACCGTGAAAGGCGATGTACACGACATCGGAAAGAATATCGTATCAGTCGTGATGGCCTGTAACAACTATGAAGTGATTGACATGGGCGTGATGGTGCCTGCCGAGCAGATCGTGAAGAAGGCTATTGAGGAGAAGGCCGACATGATAGGACTGAGCGGACTGATTACCCCTTCGCTCGAGGAAATGGTCAACGTGGCCAACGAACTGAAACGTGCCGGACTACATATCCCCATCATGATCGGCGGAGCCACTACGAGTCAGCTGCATGTGGCCTTGAAGATAGCACCTGTCTATGGAGGCCCTGTGGTATGGATGAAGGATGCGTCGCAGAATGCACTTGTGGCCGCTAAACTGATGAACGAGCAGGAAGAAAGGAAACTCTCCAAGGAACTCGACGACCAGTACGATCAGTTGCGGAGGGAATACAATGAGGAACAGGAGAAGCTCCTCTCGCTCGACGAGGCCAGAAAGAACAAACTTGATATTTTCAACGAATGATACGTAATATTATATTCGACTTCGGGGGCGTTGTCGTGACACTCAGCCATCCCGAAGCACTCAGGCGTTTTAAGGCTCTGGGACTTCCCGATGCCGATAAATGGCTTGACCCCTATACGCAGGGCGGCATCTTCGGAGAATTGGAGGAGGGAAAGATTACTGCCGAGGACTTCCGCCGGGAGCTGTCGGAACTCTGCGGACGTGAACTCTCCTATGATGAGTGCCGCCATGCCTGGCTGGGCTATCGCGAAGATGTTCCCAAGCGCAATCTGGAGGCCTTGAAAAAGCTGCGAAGCGAAGGCTATCGGCTGATACTGCTTTCGAACACCAATCCTTATATGATGTCGTGGGCGAAGAGTGGCGATTTTGATGGGGAAGGGCATAGCATCGATGATTATTTCGATGCCACCTACCTCAGTTACGAACTGGGTGTGATGAAACCCGACGACACGTTCTTCCGCAAGGTGTTGATGGCCGAGCAGGTTGCTCCCGGCGATTGCCTGTTTCTGGATGACGGCCCGCGTAATGTGGCGGCAGCCAGTCAGATAGGTATCCGCACGTTCTGTCCGCAGAACGGAGCCGATTGGACCCGCGAAATATACGATTATTTGAAATAGTTGCACGTTTCTCGGAATTTCTTTATAATTTTGCACTCCGTAAGCAAAAACGTTTAGCATGGTTTTTAACAAGAAGAAAAGATGGCATTGTCTGCCCGGTCAACCCTTGACGGAACTCGACAAGAAGGTGATGTACTGGGAGAACAAAGGTAAGGAGGTTCCTACCCGCGACTTGATTCTTAATGAAGAACAGATAGAAGGCATTCGTCGGGCTGGTGTCGTCAACACGGGTGTGCTTGATGAAGTGGCCCGTCAGATTCATGCCGGAATGAACACGCAGGAGATTGACGACATCTGCATGGCCTATTGCGAAGCGCACGGTGCCGTTCCTGCCTGCCTTAACTATGAGGGATTCCCCAAGAGCGTGTGTACCAGCATCAACGAGGTGGTTTGTCACGGTATCCCCAAGGAAGAGGATGTACTCGAGGAGGGTGATATCATCAACGTGGATTTCACGACCATTCTCGACGGCTATTATGCTGATGCCTCCCGAATGTTCATCATCGGCAAGACCACTCCTGAGAAGGAACAGCTGGTGCGTGTGGCCAAGGAATGTCTCGAAATTGGTATGGAAGCCGCCAAGCCCTATTGCTTTGTGGGTGATATCGGCAATGCCATTCAGAAACATGCTCAAAAGTACGGCTACGGCGTGGTTCGTGACCTCTGCGGGCATGGAGTGGGACTGAAGTTCCATACGGAGCCGGATGTGGTGCATTATGGTCGTAAGGGTACAGGTATGCTGCTCGTTCCGGGAATGGTGTTTACCATTGAGCCGATGATCAACATGGGTTCCTGGAAGGTCTTTGTGGATGATGACGATCCCTACGGATGGGAGGTTATCTCCTGGGACGAAAAGCCAAGCGCCCAATGGGAGCATACGTTGGTGATGCGTGAGCATGGTGTGGAAATTTTGACTTATTGATATGGATAAGGATATCTATATTCTCGGTATAGAAAGCAGTTGTGACGACACCTCGGCAGCCGTCTTGAAGAATGGCATCCTGCTGAGCAACGTCACGGCTTCGCAGGCTGTTCACGAAGCATACGGTGGTGTGGTGCCAGAGCTGGCATCTCGCGCCCATCAGCAGAATGTAGTGCCTGTGGTAGATCAGGCCATCAAGCGTGCCGGCATCGAAAAGGAACAACTCTCAGCCGTAGCATTCACCCGTGGTCCCGGACTGATGGGATCGCTGCTGGTGGGAGTCAGTTTTGCTAAGGGTTTTGCCCGTGCGCTGGGTATTCCCATGATTGATGTCAACCATCTGCAAGGTCATGTGATGGCCCATTTCATCAAGGAGGCTGATGACGACCACGCTCAGCCGCCGCTCCCGTTCCTTTGTCTGTTGGTGAGTGGAGGCAACTCCCAGATTGTGAAGGTGAATGCCTACAATGATATGGAAGTGCTTGGCCAGACCATCGACGATGCAGCCGGAGAGGCTATCGACAAGTGTTCGAAGGTGATGGGCCTGGGCTATCCAGGTGGTCCCATCATAGACAAGCTGGCCCGTCAGGGAAATCCCAAGGCCTATAAATTCTCCGAACCGAATATCCCCGGTCTTGATTACAGTTTCAGCGGACTTAAGACCTCCTTCCTCTACAATCTGCGTGACTGGGTGAAGGAAGACCCCGATTTCGTGGAACATCACAAGGAAGACCTGGCGGCTTCGTTGGAGTTCACCATCGTGGATATCCTGATGAAGAAGTTGCGCCTGGCTGTCAAGCAGACAGGTATCAAGCATGTGGCCGTTGCCGGGGGAGTCAGCGCCAACAATGGTCTGCGTAATGCATTCCATGACCATGCCCGCCGCTATGGCTGGACCATCTACATCCCGAAATTCAGTTACACCACCGATAATGCGGCCATGATAGGTATCGTAGGCTATTACAAGTATCTTGATAAGCAATTCTGCGGTATCGAGGTGCCGGCTTTCTCGAAAGTCACATTCAAATAATTGGAAACTAACCCATTAATCCCAATCAGGTATGGAATTTGAAAATAAAGTCATCAGTAAGGAGATCAATACGCTTCTTTACGAAAAAGGTAAGACACTCGGCACGGCGGAAAGTTGTACGGGCGGTCATATAGCAGAGGCCATCGTGGCTTCTCCTGGTAGTTCCAACTATTTCAAAGGCTCTATCGTGAGTTATGTCGATGAAATCAAAGAGCGTCTCTTAGGGGTTGATCCTCAGGTGTTGGCAGAGAAGACTGCCGTTTGTGAGGAAGTGGCCATTGCAATGGTGAAAGGTGCCTGTAAGGTGTTGGCTACCGACTATGCCATTTCTGCAACCGGTTATGCCGGTCCTGGTGGAGGAACCAAGGAAATTCCTGTTGGCACAATTTGGCTGGCATGTGGTACGGCCGATGATGTGGTGACCCTTCAGCTTACGGAGGATGACGGACGTGATAAGAATATATCCAAAGCAGCCACTCAGGCGCTCCAATTGTTCCTTAATTACCTCAAAGAGCACCCGATAGAGGAGTAAAAAGCCAGGTTTTCTCAAAAAAAACATTAATTTGCAACTTTCTTTAAGTATTTATTTTGTTTATTCGAGAAAAGTTTGTAATTTTGCACCCTGTTTGGAATAAGTATCAATTAAGGACTCAAAAAAAGTAGATAGAAATGTCTAAGATTTGTCAGATTACGGGAAAGAAAGCCCAGATAGGTAACAATGTTTCCCACTCAAAGCACCGCACAAAGCGCAGCTTTGACGTTAACCTGTTCAGCAAGAAGTTCTATTATGTAGAAGAGCAGTGCTGGATCAGCCTGAAAATCAGTGCCGCAGGTTTGCGTCTTATTAACAAGGTTGGCCTCGATGCAGCCCTGAAGCAGGCTGTGAAGAATGGCTACGTGGATTGGAAAGATATTAAAGTGATAGGAGAATAACAACCATGGCAAAAAAGGCTAAAGGTAATCGCGTCCAGGTGATTCTGGAGTGCACCGAGATCAAGCAGAGTGGAATGCCCGGTACTAGCCGTTATATTACGACTAAGAACCGCAAGAACACTCCCGAGAGAATGGAACTCATGAAGTATAACCCCATCCTGAAGAAGATGACTCTTCACAAGGAGATTAAATAATCATTTATTTAAGATATGGCAAAGAAAACCGTTGCTACCCTCCACGAAGGTTCTAAGGATGGTCGCGCTTATACAAAGGTCATCAAGATGGTGAAGAGCCCCAAGACTGGTGCTTACATCTTCGATGAGCAGATGGTTCCCAACGAGGAGGTTAAGGACTTCTTCAAGAACTAAAAACTACGAATTCATCGTTTGATTTTAAATAAGGCAGTGCAACTCAATTGTTGTACTGCTTTTTTTGTGTGCCGATGAAATGGATTGTTTTTGACGAAAAGTGCGTATAAAATTTGTTTTTTCCATTCATTTGCACTAATTTTGCACAAAATATTGCAATATTATGGGTTTATTCGGACTTTTCAATAAGAACAAAAAGGAGACACTTGACAAGGGTTTGGAAAAGACAAAGCAGAGTGTTTTCGATAAGTTGACGCGTGCTGTAGCAGGAAAATCCAAGGTCGATGATGAGGTCTTGGATGATTTGGAAGAAGTGTTGATAACCAGCGACGTGGGCGTTGATACGACCTTGAAAGTCATCAAGCGAATCGAAGAACGTGTGGCACGTGACAAGTATGTTAGTACCAGCGAGCTGAATGCCATTCTTCGCGATGAAATCGCCGCTTTGCTTGCTGAAAACGGAAATTCTGACCAGTCTGACTGGGACCTGCCCAATGACCATAAGCCTTATGTGATTCTGGTGGTTGGCGTGAATGGAGTAGGCAAGACCACTACGATTGGAAAACTGGCCTGGCAGTTCAAGCAGGCTGGCAAGAAAGTCTATCTCGGTGCTGCCGATACGTTCCGTGCTGCAGCCGTTGAGCAGATTTGTATCTGGGGTGAGCGCGTGGGTGTGCCTGTCATCAAGCAACAGATGGGAAGCGACCCTGCTTCCGTTGCCTTTGACACCCTGAGCTCTGCCAAGGCCAATGGGGCCGACGTCGTATTGATTGATACGGCTGGCCGTCTGCACAACAAGGTAGGCTTGATGAACGAGTTGAAGAAGATTAAGGAGGTGATGAAGAAAGTCTTGCCCGAGGCTCCCGATGAGGTGATGTTGGTTCTCGACGGTTCCACCGGCCAGAATGCCTTTGAGCAGGCCAAGCAGTTCTCTGCCGTTACGCAGATTACCTCTCTGGCCATTACAAAACTCGATGGAACCGCAAAAGGAGGCGTAGTCATCGGTATTTCCGACCAGTTGGGCGTTCCCGTAAAATACATCGGCTTGGGTGAAGGCATGGAAGATCTTCAGCTGTTCAACAAGCGCGAATTCGTGGATTCCTTATTTAAATAGACTTGAAGAAGAACCAGATAGATATTATCACGCTGGGATGTTCCAAGAATCTGGTGGACTCCGAGCGGCTGATGGGTCTGATGGAGCGTTACGGCTACCATTGTACCCATGACTCCGTGAGGCCCCAGGGTGAGATTGCGGTTATCAATACCTGCGGTTTCATCGCTGATGCCAAGGAGGAAAGCATCAATACCATCCTCGAATTTGTGCAACGGAAGGAAGAAGGAAAACTTCGCAAACTGTTTGTGATGGGCTGTCTTTCAGAGCGTTACAAGGCCGACCTTGAAGCTGAGATTCCCGGTGTGGATGGCTATTATGGCAAGTTTGACTATCCGCGTCTGCTGGAGGACTTGAAGAAAGATGAAAACGGCGGTTTCATCGCGTCTGAGACAGCCTCGGGTTGCATCAGCCGACATCTGACCACCCCCAAGCATTACGCCTATCTGAAGATAGCCGAGGGTTGTGACCGCCATTGTGCCTATTGTGCCATTCCGATTATTACCGGTCGTCACCAGAGCCGTCCGATGGAGGAGATCCTTGCGGAAGTAGAGCATCTCGTCTCACAGGGCGTGAAGGAGTTTCAGGTGATTGCCCAGGAACTGACCTATTATGGCGTTGACATCGATGGAAAGCAGCATATTGCAGAGTTGGTGGAACGCATGGCCGACATTCCCGGTGTGAAATGGATTCGGCTCCATTATGCCTATCCCGCACATTTCCCTTGGGAGTTACTGAAGGTGATGCGTGAGAAGCCCAATGTCTGCAACTATCTCGATATTGCCTTGCAGCACATCTCTGACCGGATGCTGGAACGTATGCGCCGGCATGTGACCAAGGCTGAGACCTACGAACTGATAGAGCGGATTCGCCAGGAGGTTCCCGGAATCCATATCCGTACCACGCTGATGGTGGGATTTCCCGGTGAAACCGATGAAGATTTCGAGGAACTCATGGAATTCACCCGTTGGGCACGCTTTGAGCGGATGGGTGCCTTTGCCTATTCCGAGGAAGATGGAACCTATAGCGGAGAGCATTACGAAGATGATGTTCCCGAAAGTGTCAAGCAGAAACGTCTTGACCGCCTGATGCAACTCCAGCAGGATATTTCCGCCGAGTTGGAGGCTCAGAAGATAGGGCAGACCTTGCAGGTGATTATCGACCGCAAGGAAGGCAACTGGTATATCGGGCGCACGGAGTTCTGTTCACCGGAGGTTGATCCCGAGGTGCTGATACCTGCCGATGGGAAACGCCTGAGGACCGGACAGTTCTATCAGGTGAAGATAACGGATGCAGAAGAGTTTGACTTATATGGACAAGTGATATGAACAATAAACAATTCATTCAAGAACTGGCGCAGCGGACTGGGTATACTCAGGATGATGTGCAAAAAATGGTGTTCACACTGACCGATGCTATGAACGAAAAGTTTCAGGAGGGCGACAATGTCGTGATGCAGAACTTCGGAACTTTCGAGGTGAAGAAGCGTCTGGAGCGTGTGATGACTAATCCGAGCACGGGACAGCGGATGCTTGTTCCCCCCAAACTTGTATTGAATTTCAAGCCCGTGGCTTCTATTAAGGAAAAACTTAAGAAAGGAGAGGAAAATGGCTAAGATTCAAGACCTTGCGAAGTATCTGAGCAAGAAGCATAAGATACAGCAGAAGGAGGCCGAGCGCTTCCTGACTGCCCTTGTGGATGTCCTCAACGAAGGCCTTCACTATGAGAAACTGGTGAAGGTGAAAGGACTGGGAACCTTCAAGGTGATTGAAGTGAAAAACCGCGAGAGTGTGGATGTGAACACAGGCGAACGGATTCTCATAGAAGGCCGTCCCAAGATAACGTTCACCCCCGATGCCGTGATGAAGGACCTGGTGAACAAACCCTTTGCCCAGTTCGAGACCGTTGTGCTCAACGAAGGCGTTACCTTCGATAACCTTTCCGAAGAACCCGAAGTTGAACTGACGGAAGAGCCCGAACCACAGCCTGAGATTGAGCAGCTGATGGAAGAAAAGCCCGCTCCAGAACCCGAGGTAGAAGAGGAACAACCCGAGATAGTAGAGGAGCAGCCCGAGGAAATCATGGTTCCCGAGGAAACCGTAACCGAGACCGTCGTTCCTTTGGCAGAGATGCCCGTCTCAGAGGTTGCAGAGCCCGAGATGCCAGAGGAAGCCCCAGCTGAGGAAATCGCCCTTCCTGAAGTGGAAGAGCCCAATAAGCCCGAGGATTCCGAGTATTCTGAGGACTCTGAAAACTCTGAGTATTCCGAGAATTCTGATAACTCCGAAAACTCCGACAACTTAGAGCCCAAGTCTTCCAAGTCCTGGATAGGCTGGTTGCTTGGCATGATTGCCGTGGGAGCTCTGATGTATTTCGTGGGCTATCATTTCGGAAAGCAAAGCGCCCAGGCTGTTCAGGAACCCCAGGTAGTTGCTGCAGACACCACATCCGTTGAAAAGACGCAGGCTCCCGTTGATACCGTTGCCAATAAGGTAGAAGACGAGAAGGCCGCCCAGGCTGCTGCCGCAAAGGCCAAAGCCGACTCTATCGCTCAGGTAGAAGCCTATGCCAAGGCCGAGGCCGCCAAGAAGGCCGCCTACGAGGCAGAGGTGAAGAAACAGCAGGAAGAAGCCACGACCCAGTCGTCCGCTACTGATTCCAAGGCCCTGACCAATGCCCGCAACATTGTCCGCACAGGAGCTTATAACATTGTAGGCACCCAGCAGTCCGTAGTTGTCCGCAAGGGTCAGACGCTGGAGAGAATCTCAAAGACCTATCTGGGTCCCGGCATGGAAGTCTACGTGATGGTTCACAACGGCGTCACCGAAGCCAAGGAAGGCTCCACGCTAAAGATTCCGAAACTCCAAGTAAAGAAGAAACACTAAAAACAAAAGTGCACCTTGGGTGCACTTTTTTTGTATTCCCTCCCTCGGGAGGGTTAGGGAGGGGTTGGGTTACATTTTAATCTTCACGCTCTTTGAGCCAACCTTCATGATGCTAGTGTTTAAGGTTTCTGGTGGGAGAATATTGAAAAAGATATAAAGCAGAAAATAATTTGGAAATATTGTATATCGGTATCGTTTCTTTTTTGTAATTTAGCGGGCAAATAAAATTATATGAAAGAAAGCTGTCAGACTAGACGGATGTATGGGCATGACTACGCGGCACGCGGTACATACGAGGTGACTATCGTGGTTGCCGACAGGCTTCCTGTCTTTGGCGAGATTGTAGGCTCCACGAAAGTTGGTGGTGAAACGCCTCACCTCAAGCCATCCGTGCTGGGACAGACTGTTCTTGACGCTGAGATTCCGAAGATACATCACTATTACCCTATGGTCGATGTATGGCAGGTATGCCTTATGCCCGACCATCTGCACATGATTGTCCGTATTAATCGGCCGTTGCCTGAAGGCAAGCACTTGGGAATCATTATCGGGGCTTTTAAGGGCGGGGTTAGCCGGGCTTGGTGGCGGTTGAATTCTGCAGCTGACGCTGCAGACACGGGGGCGGCAGACACGGGGGCGGCCAACACGGCAGACATGGGGGCGGCTCGTGTGGCTGTGGCGTCAGCTGCAGCATCGCATGCCCCGCTCTTCGAGCCCGGTTACAACGACCATATCCTCATGCGTGAAGGGCAGCTTGACAATTGGAAACGGTATCTCCGCGATAATCCCCGCCGCTATCTGATGCGCCGGGAATATCCCGACCTGTTCCAGCGCTCTCTATGTATTGTTATTGGGGGCATGCGCTATAGTGCCTTCGGTAACATGCTGCTTCTGCGCCAGCCTGAGAAGCACCAGGTGTTCTTTCATCGCCGTACCAACGGGAAACCTACGGAAGAGACCGATTTCTGGGAGGCTGAAAGCCGTCGGCTGATCTCGCTGGCCGAAAGCGGAGACGTGCTGGTCACCCCCGGCATCTCCGAATGTGAGAAACGCATCAAGGGCATGGCCTTGAAAAGAGGACTCCGGATGATTCACCTGCAATCCGCCCCTATCGGGCAATACTGGAAACCTGAGCGGAGCCGCTTTGAGGCCTGTGCGAACGGCTCGCTGCTCATTCTTGCTCCCTGGCCCGACGATATGCCCGAATTCGAGAGCGACTACGGTCGTTTCCATTACCTCAACCGGCTGGCAGAAGCCATCTGCGCGGTTGGGGGTAAGACGGAGGTGGCTGTGCAAGGCTTAAGTCATGCTCACCGTGACTGACTTACGGATAAAACTGATTTATTTAAGCATAAAGATTATGATCCACTGGACGGATATAGAAAAATCAAAAGAGGGCATCTTCCGGATTCTTGAGGTCATCAAGAACTACGAGAAGGATGGCGAGGTCAGGTTTATTGAAGGCATCCAAAGGCGCCATTTCTCTGAATATAAGATACAGCAACTGATATGCATCGTGCGCGAACGGCTTAACATGACCCGACGCGAACTGCTGCGACTGTCGGAAATAGCACCTACCTTCAATAAGATGTGGGCCACTGACGACAACAACTGCTTCCGCGATGCCGACAAGCTGTTCCGCAAGATACGCAGCACCCTGAAGGGGACGAAGATTATCTACAAGCGGTTTACGCCCATCTGCAGGAAGAACGTTAAGGACAAGGGTTTCCGCCCCTCGGTATTCGTCAAGTCAACGCTGGCCTACGCCGAATGCGGGCGCGACTTGTACGGGCTGGAGTCGTACCCTGAAAGCGTCTCTACGCTCTATGCCGAGATGGGTGCCTATTTCACCAACGTCGTAGCCGTGCTGTTTGTCTGCCATCAGGAACTGACGAAGGAGGCCATGATCAGCAACGACGCGGAGCTCTGCCTCCAGTTGCTCAACGAGCAATGCAAGAGCATCGTGGGCGACATGAAGGATGTGATAGGCCTGCTGTCGAAAGAGAAAGCCAGCCAGGACGAACTGCTGAAGAAGAGCAAGAAGACGGGCTCGCTGAAGGCCTTTGCGCAAGAGGGTTTTCACAAGTACAACATCGACAGCATCACCCGCTATGCCACTTCGCGTGCCGTTGAGAGCGGCGCCTCATTCGGACTGGATGACCTGGAGGCGCTTTACTTTGTTGACAACCCGGAGAAAGGCGTCAAGGCCAAGGAAATCATGATGAACTTCGACCAATACGCCGAGAAGGGGCGCGGCAACAAGATGGACACCACGGCTATTGCAGAGTTTGTATGCTGGACGGGGCTGGGGATTGCCAAGGGGTACAATTATTTCTCATCATCCTACAAAGGCCATTACGAACTGCCTCAGAAAAAAAGTGTCTGGGCGCGTTTCGACAGCTACAAGAAGGCCGACCCCGAGGCAGCCAAAAACGGAGGAATGGAACGCAAATTCGCTTCCGACTTTGAAATCCGCATCAGCAAGCGCTGATTTGTCATCGTTTTGCCGATGTTTTAATAGACGCTCACAGGCCGTGGGCGTCTGTTTTTTTGTCCGTTATTGGACGCAACAGGCTTCTATCATCCATTACAAATGGACAGGCAGAACGCAGCCGTCCATTTCCGCCATCCAAGCTCTTCCTGTTGGATGAAACCCATCGTAAATATCTAAAAACAAGCCATTTGCACCGTCTATCTGTATTCGCCCAAAAAGGAAAAAGATAGGAAAATTCTGCCTATCTTTGCAGTACCAAACAACGGGGAAAATGGTCAAGCGTTGGACCGTAGGCCAGTCTCACTTCCCCGGTTGTGCGGAGGGACCCCAAGTGTGAGACCGAGGGCACTCCCGGAAAGAATTTCAATTATGTGTAAGTATTCAAATCCCGACCTCCAAGGTTGGCACCGTAACACAGAACTTTGTGTGGACCTGAAAACCGTCCTGCGCACGGACTTCATCGCCGGGTTTGGCAAGCAGTATCCTGGCCAGTTGATTCGCGACAAAGAGGATCGTTTCTCGTTCATCGAGACGCTCCCGCCAGCTGCCTGTAGGAGAAATCCGCGGCTCTTCGACGGCAAGTACGTCACGCTCACCCGGTGGAACGACGGCACCCTCCACCTCTTTTTCAAGAAAATGAAGGCAGATGCCGACTTCACCGTCGACGGCTATGCCCTCGCTGTGTGCAACGAGATTCGCCAAGCGCTGAAGGGCCTGATAGAGAGATAATCAAGACCTGGCGTGACAGTTGTGACAGTTGTGACAATTAAAATAACGAGGTATACTTCCCCTCTTTATTCTTTATAATTAATTGATATATAGATAGTTATATATAAATATAAGAAAACGGACACCCTCGAAAAACAACTGTCACAATTGTCACACTGTCACAAACTTCTATTAATAATCATCTAAAAAGCTGATAATCAATGAAATACGATATCACTAAACCAACAGCTCCTATGATGCCGAACCTCGGCAGGGGCACGGAATGTATCAAATTGCTGCTCTCACAGGCGTCAAAAGACATGCACGAACCCTTGGTTCCGATGCTTTTCCCTATACTTGGCGCACACATGAGCGGCGCAGAATTTCAGTATCCTGACCTCAGTTGGAAGGAACCGACTGGCATGATGGCCAATCTTGTGGCAAATAGTGGCGACAACAAGGGACAACTGACTACTTTGGCGAAAGCCATCTGCCGTGATTTCCGCCAGCACGACGAGGCCGAGGAAAAGAAACTCCTGGAATGGCAGAAGCAGAAGAATACCAAAGGCGCCAACAAGGACAAGCCCGAACGCCCCGAAGTGGCCTTCAGGTTTCCGCCGTCGAATACGACCAATGCCGCCTTTATCCAGAATGCGATGGCGCTCGAGGCGCAGGGCGGTCTCACCCAGTACTTTAACTTACCCGAGGTGGAGATGGCCGACCGATTGTGCGGTGGTCACAAGCAGGTATCGGTGCTGCTCCGTAACGTCTACGACCGCGACAGGGCCGGTGCCTTGCGAGCCACGGCCGACGGTGTAACGGGCAACCCCATCATCCGCGCCTGCTTTACCATTTCATCGACCCCGTCATCTACCCGCAAGTTCTACAAGTACGAGCTCTTCAACGGTACCTTCGGCCGAATGGTATTCTCCTATAAGCCTCGCAAAAGCCGTGACGGGCGCATTCCCCGACAGGGCAAGTACACCGATGAATTCTACCATAAGTTGGATGAATACCTGGTGCGCCTCGACATCTGCAAGGGCCGCTTCATAATCCGTCAGTTGAACAAGCTGACCGACAGGCTGGCTCAGGACATGGCCACCTTGGCCGACCTGGCCGACGATGACCTGCTGTTTGAAATATCCCACCGCTCGCTGGTCTCGGGCTGGAAGGCCGGTTGCATCCTCTGGGCGCTAAACAATCAGACGTGGACCAAGCCGATGGGCGAGTTGGTGGAATGGCTTGTCTATCACGACATCTGGTCGAAGATGCAACTCTTCGCTGATATGCTCGGCAAGAATGCCGACGAACTGACTGAGGCTCAGCGCAGCGGTCCCAAGAACATGCTCGAGGACCTGCCCGACACGTTCAACGAGGCTCAACTGCAAGCACTCCGCGAGAAGATTGGCAAGAGCGGAGAGGGCACAAAAGCTCAGTTGCGTCAATGGGTGTGCCGCAAGTTTATCACCTACTCGGCGCAGACGGGACTCTACACCAAGACCGACGAATACCTGAAAGGCAATGGATAGACAAGAACTTCAAAAGCTCCGCGACCTTCCCATTGAGGGGGTCGCAGAGCGACTTGGAATGCAGATCGTGAGGCACAAGGCCCTCTGCCCGTTCCACGATGACCATCATGCCAGCCTGTCGTTCTGCACGCGCAGGAACACGTTCCGCTGCTTTGCCTGCGGGGCGCATGGGGGAACGATTGACTTGGTGATGCGGTTCTTAAACAAAACCTTTACCGAGGCGTGCAGATGGTTGGGTGGCAATCATGTCGAAATACCGTTATCACGTTATAACGATATAACGACAACCACACCACACGACTTCGACGCCAGCCGCTACGAGCGGTTCTTTGAGCGGCCGTTTTTGAATGAGGAAGCCCGACGGTTCCTCTTCTCGGAGCGGCATTTGGATGAGCGGGTGGTCCGCTGGTGCAGGCTGACTTCTTGGAAGGATAGGCGGGAAGTGCCTTGGCTGCAGATACCTTATTACGATGAAGAAGGCCGGCTGGTGGGCGTTCAGAACCGCAACCTAGTGAAGGGCGGCCTGCCCCGATTTCGCTTCCCACAAGGCTCGGAGTGCGGCATCTATAACCTGCCCATATTGAAGCGGCTGAAGCCGGGCGATGAGCTTTGGATTGCCGAGGGCTGCTCCGACTGCTGGGCGCTGCTCTCTGCCGGTCATAAGGCGATTGCTATCCCCTCGGCCACGCTCCTCTCGAAGAAGGACAAGGAACTGCTGTCAAGTTTGGAAGCCTCCCCTCGGGGAGGTTTGGAGGGGGTCTCCTTCCACATGTACCCCGATCAGGACGCCCCTGGCGAACGGCTGTTCCTTCAGTTGCAGAAGGTCTTGCCCACGCTCGTGCATCATCAGTTGCCCCCGGGCTGCAAGGATTTCAGCGAATACTATATCAACCCCTCTCCTTCTCCCCCGAGGGGGAGAGTTTAAATCCGCCGCTCATAAGCCTCCCCTCGGGGAGGACGGGAGGGGGTTCCATTGGCTGGAAGCCTTGTTTCCAATGGTTGGAAAGGTTGCTTCTAAAGTCTGGAAAGGAGGCTTCTGATGGGTGGAAACGGATATTAAAGAAAGAAGTGAATAAAACGGCTTAAATTTTTAATTTTCTGCAAATTATTCTTCAAAATTATTTGGTAGTTTCGGAAATTATTTGTAAATTTGTATCGTGAATCAGGAGAGAATTCGCGATACGCTCTTGACCGCCACACAGAACTAGATTTAACGGAACACAAAGACACAAAGACACAAAGACTCAAATTTTTTTCAGGTCTTGAATTCCACTTTAATCTTTAATCATTAATCTTTAAACTTTTAGTATCATGTCACATCTTTACAAACTTGTTCAGAATGCGAATGAACACATGCCGGAGGCTTATAAGAAGTGGTATGCGCGCCCCGTGTACACGGGGACTATCGACCTCGACGGGATTGCTGAGCGGATTCAGCGTAACTCAACGGCCAAGAAGTCGGACGCCAAGGCGGTGCTGACCGAAATGGTGGAGGTGATTACCGATGCCCTGCAGGCTTCTCAAAGAGTCCACATCGACGGCTTCGGAACCTTCAAAATCGGTATCTCTTCGAAGGGAGTTTCCTCGGTGAAGGACTTCTCCATCACGGAGAACCTGAAGGGCGTACGCGTGCTGTTCCAGCCTGAGGCCACCGTCGATAGCGGCACCCACAAGCGTGTACGCAACATGATCAGCGGCATCGTGTTCCAGAACACCGCCGACTTGGCCAACGCCGCCGAGATTGAGGAACGCAGCAAGGATGAGGAGCCCGAGCCTTAACTCCTAACACCTAACACCCAAGAAGTCCTCCTCCATTGAGAGGGGGACTTTTTTCAATAGTTATTCCTATAAAGTTTCTTAAATGTAAGTTTTTGGAAACTTTTTTAATACTTTTTAGCCACTATTATTCGGCTATCTCAAGGGTATGTAGTACTTTTGCATCTGCTTTAAAATGGACAAATTTAAATTATAAAATAATTATGGCAGAAGCTATAGACATCCGCGAACTTAACGTTCGCATTGAGCAACAGAGCGCCTTTGTTACGAACCTGGTGCATGGTATGGATCAGGTGATTGTAGGTCAGAAACACCTCGTGGATTCTCTCCTGATCTCACTCCTGAGCGATGGACACATCCTGTTGGAAGGTGTGCCGGGACTGGCAAAGACGCTGGCCATCAAGACTTTGGCTCAGCTCATCGACTCCGACTACAGTCGTATTCAGTTTACTCCCGACCTTCTTCCTGCCGACGTGATCGGTACGATGATCTATTCGCAGAAGGACGAGAAGTTCCAGGTGAAGAAAGGTCCCGTGTTTGCCAACTTCGTGCTGGCAGATGAAATCAACCGTGCCCCGGCCAAGGTGCAGAGTGCTTTGCTCGAGGCCATGCAGGAGCATCAGGTGACCATCGGCAGCGAGACTTTCCAGTTGCCGAATCCTTTCCTGGTGATGGCTACGCAGAACCCCATCGAGCAGGAGGGTACCTATCCGCTGCCTGAGGCTCAGGTGGACCGTTTCATGCTGAAGGTGGTCATCGACTATCCCACGCTGGAGGAGGAGAAGCTGATTATCCGCGAGAACCTGCAGGGAGCCCTGCCTACGGTACGTCCCGTGTGCTCGGCTCAGGAGATTATCGATGCCCGCCAGGTGGTTCGCCAGGTGTATATCGACGAAAAGATTGAGCAGTATATTGCCGACATCGTGTTTGCTACCCGCTATGCTGAGCGTTATGGTCTGGCAGAATTGAAGGACATGATTTCCTTCGGCGGTTCTCCCCGTGCCAGCATCAACCTGGCTAAGGCTGCCCGGGCCTATGCCTTCATCAAGCGTCGCGGCTATGTAGTTCCTGAGGATGTACGTGCCGTGGCTCATGATGTGCTGCGTCATCGTATCGGTCTTTCCTATGAGGCAGAGGCCAGCAACGTGACCAGCGAGGAAATCGTTTCGAAGATTATCAATAAGGTTGAAGTGCCTTGATGGTTGATGGTTTATAGTTGATGGTTGATAGTTTTGAGTTTTTGTGATGGAGACATCAGAGATACTGAAGAAAGTAAGGAAGATTGAAATCAAGACCCGCGGGCTGAGTTCAAACATCTTCGCCGGCCAGTACCATTCTGCCTTCAAGGGTAGGGGAATGGCCTTCAGCGAGGTGAGGGAGTATCAGTTCGGGGATGATGTGCGCGACATTGACTGGAACGTGACGGCAAGGTTTCATCGTCCCTACGTGAAGGTCTTTGAGGAGGAGCGCGAGCTGACGGTGATGCTGCTGATTGACGTGTCGGGTTCTCTGGAGTTTGGCACGCAGGTGCAGCTGAAGAAGGACATGGTGACGGAGATTGCCGCCACGCTGGCTTTCAGTGCCATTCAGAACAACGACAAGATTGGCGTGATCTTCTTCTCCGACAAGATTGAGAAGTATATCCCTCCCAAGAAAGGCCGCAAGCATATCCTCTATATCATCCGCGAGATGCTCGACTTCCATCCCGAGAGCCGTAAGACCGACGTGAAGCTGGCCGTGGAATTCCTCACGAGTGTCATCAAGCGCCGTTGCACGGCCTTCATGCTGAGTGACTTCTATTCGCCCAACGACTTCACCCAGGCCCTCACCATCTGCAACCGCAAGCACGACGTGGTGGCCATTCAGGTGTATGACCAGCGTGCCAAGACTCTTCCCGACGTGGGACTGATGAAGGTGCGTGATGCCGAGACCGGCCACGAGATGTATATCGACACGAGCAGCAAGAAACTCCGCCGTGCCCATACGGCCTACTGGATGAACCGCCAGCAGCAGTTGAAGGATTCGTTCACGAAGAGCAACGTGGACAGCGTGAGCATTGCCACGAACGATGACTACGTGAAGCAGTTGCTGATGCTTTTCCGGATGAGGAGCTGAGGGGGTTGATGGTTGATGGTTTATAGTTTATGGTTAATAGTTTATAGTAAAAGGTTTTGAAGAGACTGATATTATATATTGCGCTGATATGCTGTCCGTTGTGTTCGATGGCTCAAGTCCAGGTGGAATCCGTGATTGATTCCATCCAGATATTGATAGGCGAGCAGGCACATGTCACGCTGAGCGTCTCGATGAAGAAAGGGCAGAAACTGGAGTTACCGGAATACAAGCCCTCCGAGTATATCACGCCCGGTGTGGAAGTGCTGGAATCATCCCAGGCCGACACGGCTGAGCTTGACAACGACATGATCAAGGTGAGCAAGGTCTATACGTTGACCTCATTCGACGAACAGCTGTATTATCTGCCTGCCATGAAGGTGAAGGCCGGCGGCAAGGTCTATCAGAGTAAGAGCCTGGCCCTGAAGGTGCTGACCGTGCCCGTAGATACGCTTCATCCCGAGCAGTTCTACCCGCCCAAGGACGTACAGGACAATCCGTTCCAATGGAGCGAATGGAGTCCGCTGTTCTGGCTGAGTGTGCTGTTGCTGGCCTTGGTCTGCCTGGCCATCTATCTGCGTTCACGGCTGAAGAACAACAAGCCTATTCTGGCCAAGGTCCGTATCGTGAAGCGTGTGCTGCCTCATCAGAAGGCCATGCAGGAGATAGAGCAGCTGAAGGCCGACCACATGCAGACCTCGGAAGACCAGAAGGCCTACTATACCCGTCTGACCGACACCCTCCGCAAATATATCGAGGAGCGGTTCGGATTCAATGCGATGGAGATGACCTCCTCGGAGATTATCGAACGGCTGCAGCAGGCGGATGACAAGAAGATGATTGATGAACTGCGTGAGCTCTTCACGACGGCCGACCTGGTGAAGTTCGCCAAGTATTCCACGCTCATCAACGAGAATGACATGAACCTGGTGAATGCCGTTCAGTTTATCAACGAAACCAAGCAGGAGAACCAGCCAACCACGGAGCGGGTGGAGCCCAAGCTGACCGAACAGGAAGTTCGCTCCCAGCGTTCACGCATTGCCCTGAAATGGGCCATCGGCGTGATAGCCGTGATTTCCACCGCCTTGCTGGTCTATGTGTTTTACCGGGCTTTCCTGCTCATAGGATAAGAGATTATGGAATTTGTAAATAAAGAATACCTGCTGTTGCTGCTATTGCTGATACCGTATGTGCTATGGTATCTGCTTTATCGCAAGAAGAGCGAGCCCACGATGCAGATGAGCGACACCAATGCCTATCGTTATGCACCGAAGAGCCTTCGCCAGCGGCTGGTGTGGCTGCCCGATGTGTTGAGGATGGCTACATTCGTGCTGGTGGTCTTGTGCCTGGCTCGTCCGCAGACTCATAATAGCTGGGGAAAGCGAACCACGGAAGGCATCGACATCATGCTGGCCATGGACGTCTCCACCAGTATGCTTGCCCAGGACCTGAAGCCCAATAGAATAGAGGCTGCCAAAAGTGTGGCTACCGAATTCATCAGCGGCCGTCCTGACGACAACATCGGACTGACCATCTTTGCCGGTGAGGCCTTCACGCAATGTCCGATGACCACCGACCACACCTCGCTGCTGAACCTCCTCCAGAACGTGCGTACCGACATTGCCGCACGAGGACTGATTGAGGACGGAACGGCTATCGGCATGGGACTGGCCAATGCGGTCAGCCGCCTGAAGGATTCCAAGACGAAGAGCAAGGTGGTGATCCTGCTGACGGACGGTTCCAACAACATGGGTGACATCTCGCCATTGACCGCTGCCCAGATAGCCAAGAGCCTGAATATCCGTGTCTACACCATTGCCGTGGGTACGAAGGGTGTGGCTCCCTATCCGATGCAGGTGGGCGGCAGCATCCAGTATGTGAACGTGAAGGCCGATGTGGATACCCAGACGTTGAGCCAGATAGCAGCTATGGCCGACGGCCACTTCTACCGGGCCACGAGCACGGCAGAGCTGAAGCAGATCTACCGCGACATTGACAAGCTGGAAAAGACGAAGATGGACGTGAAGAAATTCTCGAAGCATTATGAGGCCTATCAGCCGTTCGCATTGGTTGCATTCCTCACGCTGCTGCTTGAGATACTGTTAAGAATTACCTGGTTTAGAAGAATACCGTAATGTTCAGATTTGAAAACCCCATATATCTCTACCTGCTGGTGCTGATTCCGATATTGGCGCTCATCAGGTTTTATGTCATCAGCAAGCGCAGGAAGAAGCTGAAGAAATTCGGTGATCCGGAACTGCTGAAGACACTCACGCCCGATGTATCCCGCATACGTCCGGAAGTGAAGTTCTGGTTGTTGATGGCTGCCTTGGCCCTGCTGATCGTGATGCTGGCCCGTCCGCAGATGGGAACAAAGATATCACGTGAGAAGCGCAATGGCATCGAGGCGATGATAGCCCTCGACATCAGTAACTCGATGAAGGCCGAGGATGTGGTGCCGTCGCGTCTGGATAAGAGCAAGATGCTCGTTGAGCGGATGGTGGACAACTTCACCAACGACAAGGTGGGACTGGTGGTCTTTGCCGGCGACGCCTTTATCCAGTTGCCCATCACGAGCGACTATGTGTCGGCCAAGATGTTCCTCCAGAATACCGATCCCTCGCTGATTGCCACACAGGGAACCAATATTGCCGATGCCATCGACATCTCGATGAACAGTTTCACTCAGCAGGAGAAGATAGGGCGGGCCATCATCGTGATTACAGATGGTGAGGACCATGAAGGTGGAGCCGTGGAGGCTGCCCAGGCTGCCTTGAAGAAAGGTATGCGCGTGTTTGTGCTGGGCGTGGGCAGTTCGAAAGGATCTCCCATTCCCGACGGTGAAGGCGGCTATATGAAAGACAATTCGGGCCAGGAGGTGATGTCGGCCCTGAATGAGCAGATGTGTAAGGATATTGCCAAAGCCGGTGGAGGTGCCTATATCCATGTGGACAACACCAATGCCGCCCAGGAGCAGCTGAACGATGAACTGACGAAGCTGCAGAAAGGTGAGCTCTCGAGTGTCGTTTACAGCGAATACGACGAGCAGTTCCAGGCTTTCGGCATCCTCGTGCTGTTGTTGCTCATCATCGAAGTATGTGTGTTGGAGAGCAGGAACCCCATGCTCAAAAACGTTAAATTGTTCAAGAGAAAATGAGAAAGATACTATTATATATGTTTCTTCTTGTGGCTGTGACGGCACAAGCCCAGACGGACCGCCAATGTATCCGTCAGGGTAACCGGTTGTACCATCAGAAGCAATGGGCCCAGGCTGAAGTGGAGTACCGCAAGGCGCTCTCCAAGAATGCCGAGAATCCGCAGGCCTTGTACAACCTGGGATGTGCGCTGATGATGCAGCAGAAGGATTCGGCAGCCATCATCCAATATCAGAAAGCCGCACAGGTGGAAACCAACAAGCTGCGCCGTTCAAAGGCCAACCACAACATCGGCGTGATCTGTCAGAATCACAGGATGTACGGTGATGCCATCAAGGCTTATCAGCAGTCTCTGCGCGATAATCCCTCCGACGATGAGACCCGCTACAACCTGGCCCTCTGCAAGCAGCAGAACAAGAACCAGCAGCAGAACCAGCAGAATCAGGACAAGAACAAAGACAAGAATCAGGATAAGCAAAAGCAGGATCAGAAACAAAATGAAAATAAGGACAAGAACAAGGAACAGCAACAGCAGGAACAGAAAGACCAGATGAGCAAGGACAATGCCGAACAGTTGCTCAATGCGGCCATCCAGAACGAGAAGGCTACGCAGCAACGGATGAAGAAGGCCATGCAACAGCCTCAGAGAAGGAATGTCCAGAAGAACTGGTAATGTTGTTAATGTTTCGGAAAGAATAGGAATACATATATGAAGAAATATCTGTTCATATTACTACTGATGATGGTCAGTATGGCGGTGGGAGCGCAGAGCCTTTCCGTCAATGCACCGTCGCATGTGCAGACTGGTGAGAATTTCCGTCTGACCTATACGGTCAACACGCAGGATGCGGAGAATTTCCGTGTGGGCAATGTGCCTGAAGGACTGGAGATCATTACCGGCCCATATACCTCAAGCCAGTCATCATTCCAGATGGTGAACGGCCATACCAGCAGTTCTTCATCCATCACCTATACGTTCATTCTCTGCGCAAACAAGAACGGTACCTATACGATTCCTGCTGCCCACGTGCATGCCGGCGGCAAGCAGATAGCTTCCAGTCCTGTGAAGATAACCGTTTCCGGACAGGCAGCCAATACGGGTGGAGCCCCGAAGATGCATGAGGACAATGACGGCCATCAGATGCGTCAGGCCGGTAGTGCCATTACGGGTAACGACCTCTTTATCCGTGTAAGTGCCAACAAGAAGCGTGTTCACGAGCAGGAGCCTGTCTTGCTGACCTATAAGGTATATACGCTCGTTGACCTGACAACGCTGGAAGGAAAGATGCCCGACCTGACCGGTTTCCATACGCAGGAGGTAAGTCTGCCGCAGCAGAAGAGCTTCCATGTGGAGGAAGTGAATGGAAGGCCTTACCGGAGCGTAACCTGGAAACAGTATGTGATGTATCCCCAGATGACCGGCCAGCTGGAGATTCCGAGCATCAACTTCAATGGAACCGTGGTTCAGCAGAACCGTGCCGTTGACCCCTTTGAGGCTTTCTTCAACGGAGGTAGCGGATATGTGGAGGTAAAGCGCACCATCAAGGCTCCGGGACTGACCATTCAGGTGGATCCGCTGCCTACTCGTCCGGCCAATTTCTCAGGAGGCGTAGGCAAATTCAATATCTCTGCACAACTGAATAAGACAGAAATCAAGGCCAATGACCCGGTAACGCTCCGTGTGGTGGTAAGCGGTGTAGGAAACCTGAAGCTCATCAAGCAGCCCGTTGCCAACTTCCCGAAGGATTTCGACAAGTATGACCCGAAGATTACGGACAAGACGAAACTGACGGCCAATGGCGTAGAAGGTAATATGATCTACGACTTCCTCGTGGTGCCGAGAAATCAGGGTAAGTATCAGATTCCTCCCGTGGAGTTCACCTATTATGATACGTCGGCCAATGCCTACAAGACCATCAAGACGCAGGCTTTCGAGGTGAACGTGGAGAAGGGTGACGGCAATGCTTCGGCTGCTGTCTATGCCGAGCAGAAGAATCAGGATATCCACGGCATCAAGCTGGGAACGAGCCGCTTCAACAAAGTGGGTGGCATGTTCTATGGGAGCACTTCCTATTGGGTGATTCTGGCATTGATCCTGCTGGTGTTTATCGCGCTGCTGGTGGCATTCCGTCATCGTGCCATTGAGAATGCTGACATCGTGAAGATGCGTTCGAAGAAAGCCAACAAGGTGGCTACGAAGCGATTGAAGACTGCCAACAAACTGATGCAGCAGCAACGGCAGGGCGAATTCTATGATGAAGTGCTCCGGGCTCTCTGGGGCTATGTGGGCGACAAGCTCAATATTCCTGTCAGCGAACTGTCAAAAGAGAACATCGAGGACAAGCTGCGTGAACGCAATGTTGACGATGACACCATCAGCAAGTTTATGACGGCTCTTGATGAATGTGAGTTTGAGCGCTATGCACCAGGTGATGCAGCCGGTAATATGAACAAGACATTCACTTCGGCAATGACTGCCATCACACAGATTGAAGACGCGATGAAGATGAATAAAAAAGGCTCCAGGAATGCCACGATGCGCCTCGTGCTCCTCATGGTCACGATGGGATTGTCGGCTGTGCCTGCTATGGCTATTACCAAGGCGAATGCCGATGCAGAGTACAGCAAGGGCAACTATGTCCAGGCTATCAAGGACTATGAGGAACTGCTGAAGAAGAACAAGACGGCAGAACTCTATTACAATCTCGGCAATGCCTACTATCGTTCTGACAATATCGTACAGTCGGTATTGGCCTACGAGCGTGCGCTGATGCTCTCTCCCGGTGATGATGACATCCGCTTTAATCTGCAGATGGCCCGTTCGAAGACCATCGATAAGATTACGCCCGAATCAGAAATGTTCTTCATTTCATGGTGGCGTTCATTGGTAGGTATGATGAGCGCCGACGGCTGGGCTTATTGTTCCATTCTCTTCATCTCGCTTGCCCTCTTGCTGCTGCTGGCCTATCTGTTCTCGGAACAGGTCTGGCTGCGTAAGATCGGATTCTTCGGCGGCATCATTCTCATTGTGCTCTTCCTGCTGAGCAATGTGTTTGCCTATCAGCAGAAGAAACTCTTTGAGAACCGTAAAGGGGCGATTGTGATGAGTCCGTCGCTCACGATTAAGAAGACACCGTCGAAGAGCAGTTCGGATGTGAGCGTTATCCATGAGGGAACCCGTGTGGATATTACGGATGACACGATGCGCGACTGGAAAGCCGTTCGTCTGGCTGATGGTCGTGAAGGCTGGGTTCCTGCTTCAGAGATCGAAAAGATATAAACAGGCTACGGTATGTTCCAGGAGATAGACCTCGCTTTGCTTCATTTCTTCAATGGTAGTCAGTCGGCTATCTACGATCAGTTCATTCTCACCCTGACGAATGGATTGACGTGGATTCCGCTATACATTGCCTTGTTTGTGATGGTGCTGAAGAACAACGAGTCTATGTCTCAGATATTCATTATTGTCGGCTGCTGTGCCTTGGGCGTGATCCTCTCTGCAAGTTTCGATAATATGCTGGTGAAGCCTTTTGTAGGCCGTCTGCGTCCTACTCAGGATTTGCTGGTTAAATACACGATAGATACAGCCTTTGGATATCGGGAGAACAACTTCAGTTTCTTCTCTGCCCATGCTGCCAATACCTTTACGTTGGCCCTCTTTATGATCTTTCTGGTGCGTAATCGTGCCTTCACGATAGCGATGGCTGTCTGGTCGTTGGTTATCTGCTATACCCGTCTGTATCTGGGCGTACACTATCCATCAGATGTCCTTTGTGGACTGCTCTTCGGTGCTGTTATAGGTAGTGTGGCCTATTGGGTCCATCTGAAACTTTATTACAAAGTGACGCCCCATTTCCGTTATGTTTCTGAGGCTTTCACAAAGACCGGCTATTCCATCGGCGACATCGATATGGTGATTGCCACTTTGGTACTTATACTTTTATATGCACTATTCAAATCAGTTCTGTCAGTATGATTGACCCCAAGCATATTCGTATTTCCGATTATAATTATAACCTTCCTGATGAGCGGATTGCAAAATTTCCCATAGCTCAACGGGATCATAGCAAATTGCTCGTCTATCGGCACGGAGAGGTTTCAGACGATACCTTCTATCATCTGCCCGATTATCTTCCAGAGGGTGCATTGATGGTGTTCAACAACACGAAGGTGATACAGGCCCGTATGCATTTTCGCAAGGAGACTGGAGCCCTCATCGAGGTGTTTCTCCTTGAACCTGCCGATCCTACCGATTATGAACTGATGTTCCAACTGACGAGCCATTGTTCCTGGCTTTGTCTGATTGGTAATCTGAAGAAATGGAAAGAGGGAACGCTCAAGCGCGATTTTACCATTAAGGGAGAACAACTCACGCTGACTGCCACCCGCCGACAGATGGTGGGTAATAGTCATTGGGTGGATTTGGAATGGAATAATTCGAACGTCACCTTTGCTGAGATTCTCGAGGAAGTGGGCGAACTGCCCATTCCTCCCTATTTAAATAGGAACACAGAAGAAAGTGACAAGACAACATACCAGACCGTATATTCGAAGATAAAAGGTTCCGTGGCTGCTCCTACGGCAGGACTCCATTTCACTGAGGATGTGCTGCACGCCATTGACGAGAAAGGCATAGACCGTGAGGAAGTGACGCTCCATGTCGGTGCAGGTACCTTCAAACCCGTGAAGAGCGAGGAGATAGAAGGCCACGAGATGCATACGGAATATATCTGTGTGAGGCGTGAAACGTTGGAGAAACTGATCGCCCATGATGCAAAGGCCATTGCTGTAGGTACCACAAGCGTGCGTACGCTTGAGAGTCTCTATTATATGGGATGCCGACTGGCCGGGAATCCCGAATTGTCGGAGCGTGAGCTACACATAGACCAATGGGAACCTTATGAGGAAAGGGCAGGGGAGGAGATTCCTCCCGTTGAGGCTTTGAAGCATTTGCTCGACTGGCTGGATCGAAATCATCTGCCTGCGCTCCATTCGAGTACGCAGATTATCATTGCTCCCGGCTATGAATATAAGATTGTTAAGATGCTGGTTACCAATTTCCATCAGCCGCAGTCCACATTGCTTCTTTTGGTGAGTGCCTTCGTAAGAGGTGACTGGCATAAGATATACGACTATGCCCTGACTCATGACTTCCGTTTCCTGAGTTATGGCGACAGCAGCTTGTTGATTCCGTAAAAGATATAAATGATGAAAATAGGAGATAAAGTTAGGTTTCTTTCCGATATCGGAGGCGGCAAAGTGGCAGGTTTCCGAGGAAAGGATATTGTGTTGGTTGAGGATGAGGACGGTTTTGAAATACCTACGCCCATTACGGAGGTTGTGGTGATTGATACCGACGACTATAACATAGCCAAGGTGGTGGCCCCTAAGGTGAATCCAAAGGTAAATACACCTGTGGAGGAACCCGAGGTGGAACCTGCCGGTAAGCCTGTTACCTTCAAGGCTCCCGTTGAGGAGCGTCGGGGAGGTGATGTGCTGAGTGTTTATCTGGCATTTGTTCCGGTCGACGTGAAGATGATTTCAAATACACGATTTGAAACTTACATTGTCAATGATGGCAACTATTATATCCGCTACGCCTATATGGTGGCTGAAGGAAGTGCATGGACCTTGCGTTCAACGGGTGAGATAGAACCTAATACCAAACTATTCATCGAGGAGTTCGGACGCGAGTCGCTCAATCAGATGGAGCGTGTTTCCATTCAGTTGTTTGCATACAAGCGTGAAAAGCCTTTCCTGTTGAAAAAGCCCATAGGTGTTCAGTTGCGTGTGGATCCGGTGAAGTTCTATAAACTTCATACTTTCCAGAAAAATGATTTCTTCGAGCAGCCTGCTCTTGTACAAACCATCGTAGAAAATGACCGGGTTTCTTTGGGTATAGATGTGAATCCCGAACAACTTAAGCAGCAGATGATGCAAAAGGCGGAACCTGACAAAACACGAGTTGTCATCCAGCCAGCCCGTAAACCCATTGATAAGGATGCGCCCATTGTGGTTGACCTTCATGTGGACCAATTGCTTGAGACTACGGCAGGAATGAACAATGCCGACATTCTGAATCATCAACTTGAAGTGTTCCGTAGGACTATTGAGGAAAACAAGAACAAGAAAGGGCAGAAGATTGTCTTCATTCACGGCAAGGGAGAAGGGGTGTTGCGCGCTGCTATCATCCACGAGCTGAATTACCGTTACAAGCAGTATCCCCATCAGGATGCTTCTTTCCGCGAATACGGCTATGGTGCTACCCAGATAACTATAAGATAACTAAAAATCAAAAGATATGAAACACGGATTTATCACGGTGGCAGCTGCTATCCCTTCGGTGAAGGTGGCCGACTGCGACTATAACGAGAAACAGTTGGAGAATCTGATTGCCCAGGCTGAAGGCAAGGGTGTGGAAGTAATCGTTTTTCCGGAGTTGTGCATTACTGGTTATACATGCCAGGACCTGTTTTGTCAGCAACTGTTGTTGGATGAGGCTGAGAAGGCTGTCTTGAAACTGCTTGACTTCACGCGTTCTCTAGATATTATTGCCATTGTGGGACTTCCGGTGGTTTGTGGAGACCTGCTCCTCAATTGTGCTGCCGTTATACAGAAAGGCGATCTCCTGGGACTCGTTCCTAAGACATACCTGCCCAACTACAGCGAATTCTACGAGAAGCGTTGGTTTGCTTCTGCTCAGGATTTGGATGATACCGATTTGCTTTTTGCCGGAAATACTATTCGTATTTCTGCTGAGCCTACACTTTTCCGTACTTGTGAGGGGGTACATTTCGGTGTTGAGATATGTGAGGATGTCTGGGCTCCGGCTCCTCCCAGCAATCATCTTGCTTTGTCGGGTGCAGAACTGGTTTTCAATCTTTCTGCCAGCGATGAACTTATAGGAAAACATGACTACCTGAAATCCTTGTTGGCTCAGCAAAGCGCCCGTACCATGACAGGCTATGTCTATAGCGGCTGTGGGTATGGCGAAAGTACGCAGGATGTGGTTTATGGTGGTAATGCGTTGATTTATGAGAATGGTAAACTCTTGGCTGAGGCTGACCGTTTTTCACTTGAACCACAAATGATGATAACGCAAATAGATGTGGAGAAACTCCGCACGGAGCGTCGCACAAACAGCACCTATGTGAATGCACAGCACAGTTATTCGGCCAACATTATCAATGCCCATAGTATTCAGCCGCGTGACTTCCAGTTGATTCGTGAGGTGGATGCCCATCCCTTCATTCCTAAGACTGCCGACATGAAGCAATCCTGTGAGGAGATTTTCAGTATTCAGGTAATGGGTTTGGCCAAACGCATCGTGCATACCTATTCTAAAAAGGTGATTGTGGGTATCAGCGGCGGACTGGATTCCACGCTTGCCCTTCTCGTTTGCGTGAAGACTTTTGATAAACTGAAGATGGACCGCAAGGGAATCGTTGGAGTGACGATGCCTGGTTTTGGAACTACCGACCGTACTTATAATAATGCCATCAATCTGATGAAGAGCCTTGGCATCACGCTGATGGAGATTTCGATTGCCAAGTCGGTAACCCAGCATTTCAAGGATATCGGCCACGATGCAGCTGTTCATGATGTGACCTATGAGAATTCACAAGCTCGCGAACGCACGCAGATACTGATGGACCTTAGTAATCAGTTGGGAGGCTTGGTAGTTGGTACGGGTGACCTTTCGGAACTGGCACTCGGATGGGCTACATACAATGGTGATCATATGTCGATGTATGGTGTGAATGCCAGCGTGCCCAAGACGCTGATACAGCATCTCTTACGTTATGTGGCTGAGACAGAACGCAAGGAGAAGAATGACCAGAAAACGTATGAAATCCTGATTGACATCGTGGATACGCCTATCTCACCGGAACTGATACCTGCTGACGAAAACGGCAACATCAAGCAGAAGACAGAAGACCTCGTCGGTCCTTATGAACTGCATGATTTCTTCCTCTATTACTTCTTGCGTTTCGGTTTTCGCCCTCAGAAGATATTCCTGTTGGCTCAGCATGCCTTTAAGGGAAGATATGAGGACGCTGAGATTAAGAAATGGCTCACCACTTTCTTGCGTCGCTTCTTTGCTCAGCAGTTCAAGCGTTCGTGTCTGCCTGATGGTCCTAAGGTGGGTAGTGTGAGCCTGTCGCCTCGTGGTGACTGGCGAATGCCTTCAGATGCTTCTTCGGCTTTGTGGCTGAAAGAATGTGAGGCTTTGTAGGAACGATTTCTGTAATTCAATAAAGAAGGAGAAAGACATTTGAATCTTTCTCCTTCTTTTATATTCTTTAGAATCTAGCCATTAAAACTGCCACCAATGTTTCTTTTTAGGTTGCTCGTGGCTCATGCTTTCACCCATCCGCTCGCGGATAATATCGGTGAGCGACAGATGATGGGAAATAATCCGGTACATGGTTCCCCAGTCAGGAAGACCACCGATATTGCGGTCATCGATGAAGATGTCTACCTTCAGCTTGCGCGAGAAGTGATTGTTGTTTTCTGTGGTCTCCTCTGGATAATCGCGGTTGACAGCATAGAACTCAACCCCTCGCTCACGGCACCATTCCACGGCCTCGTCAAGCAGTTCGTTCTCACGCACACTCCACAAAATCAGTTTGTGTCCTTCTTTGATGAGAAGTTTGAGCGTGTCGGTGGCGAAGGGTAGTTCTTTGCCAATCTTTGGGTATTCGTGGGTAACGATTGTCCCGTCGAAATCAACTGCGATAGTCATTCCTATTAGTGTTTAATGGAGTCGTCGTCCTTGTTTCCGTAATGGCTCTGGCTGTAGTTACCATACTGGCCGTAACTTCCATAAGAACCATAGTTTCCATAACCATAACGGCCGTAGCCATACTTGCCATAGCCATACTTACCATAGCTGCTGTAGCGTCCATAGCGTCCGTAACGGCCATACTTACCATAGCGACCATAGCCGTAATAGTAGCCGTATTTCTTCTTCGACATGTCAATACCGTTGATAACGATAGACATATTAGGCAGTTTCTCGTCATTGGCCAGACCGTTGATCAGTTCGAAAGAAGACTTGGCGGTATAGTCGGCGCGGCACATATAGATAGTGGCGTCGGCAACGCGTCCCACTTGGAGCGTGTCGGTTACCAGTCCCACAGGAGCCGTATCCACGAGGATGTAGTCGTACTTGTCGCGAAGCACATTGAAAATGACTTCCAAAGAAGGACGGGCCATCAGCTCGGCAGGGTTAGGAGGAATAGGACCGGCCATCAGCAAGTCGAGGTTCTTGTTAACACCTGAAGGCAGAATCTGCTCGGCAATATCGCTCCATTTTGGTTCTTCCATGGTCATTAACGGAGTGATACCATTGTGGTGGTTGTTGATCTCGAACAACTCAGCCAAACGTGGCTTACGGATATCAAGACCGACGATGATCACCTTCTTGCCCAACAGAGCGAACGAAACGGCAAGGTTGGCACAGTTGAACGTCTTACCTTCACCAGAGGTGGTAGAGGTAAACATGATGACCTTGTCTTTTTCACCCAGCATGAACTGCAGGTTGGTACGCATGGATCGGAATATCTCTTCCATCTGGTTGTTCTTGTTCTCGTGCACCACGATGTCTGCCTTGGTCTTAGCCGTATCGCTTGCAATAGCCACATCAGCCAGAATGGGCAGGGCTGTGAGGCGCATCACGTCGTCGTGACCTTCAATACGATAGCGGAGCAATGACAGCACGAACATGATAAGAGCAGGAAGCAACAAACCGATACCCAGAGCGGTAAGATAAATCATGTTGGGCTTCGGGCTCACCTGTCCACCATGGAGTGGCACCTCAATCATGTTGGCCTTGTTGGCTGTGGCAGAAAGTGAAATGGAGTTCTCCTCACGTTTCTGCAAAAGCATCAGGTAAAGACCGCTGCGCACTTCCTGCTGGCGACCAATCTGTGTTAGGATACGCTCCTGCTCAGGAGTCTTGCTGATCTCACCAGTATAACGTCCCAACTGTGAGGAGATGGCGTTTCGCTGAATCTGAGCTGTCTGCATATTATGCTGGTATGCATTGGTCAGGCTCTGCTGAACGCTCTGGTAGAGGTCGTCGATATCGGCATTCAATTTCTGAACGGCAGGACTCTGCTCTGAAGCGGTACGCAACAGGCGGTTACGTTCCAGCACTCGCTGATTGTATTCGGTTACAAGTTGACCAGTCTGACCGTCGCTTAAGCCAACGTTTGAGGGCATAATCTGACCTTTATTAGCAGGCTTGTTTATATACTGACGATATGTATTAATCAACTGAATCTGGGTGTTGGCATCATGAAGCCTCTTCTCGTAAGCATCTTGGTTACCAGCAGACTGACTAGCATCCGAACGGAGGTTCACCAGACCGTTGCGGCGCTTGTAACTTTCCAACTCGCTGTCGGTAGCATTCAACTCTCCGTTAATCTTTGCCAGACGCTCATTGATGAACGCCTCTGTGCGGCGAGCTACGTCATTCTTGTCCTCATTGGCCAGACGGTTGTAAACAATCAGCATTTGGTTCAGGTAGTCAACGGCACGTGTCGTGTTTTGGTCGTTGATGCTCAGTGTAATCACATCTGAACCTTCGTTACCAGCCACACCAAGTCTAGCTGCATATCCCTTTGCCACGTTCATAGGTGAATTGAGGGTTACGATAATTTCCTGGCCATCAGTCATCTTCTGCTTTACGGGTGCAGGATTTGTGTAGATTGAAATCGTACCGGCCTTTGTCTTGATTGTGGCAGGTAGATTCTTGACGGTTTGGTCAATGCCATAGGGGGCAGAAGAGTTCAGTTCATCGATGGGTACACGATAGGAACCCGTGATGTGATAGGCACCTTTCTCCTTTTCTATTTTCATATATACAGGAGTGTTCAGCTTCTCCAGATGTTCAGCATCCATATCTACCAAAAACTCCTGGTTCTTGTACATCACGCGGTCACGTACACGTCCCTTCAAAGTGTATGACGTGTATAGCTTGAGGTCGCGGACCACTTCTGCAGCAGTCGTAGATGACTTAAGAATCTGTCTTTCATTCGAGAGTCCGTAGTTCTGGATAATGTCACCGATGCTCAAAGCCTGGCTGGCGCCACTACCACGTCCTTCGCCTCCCTTCACAAGAATCTTGGCATAAGTGTTGTACACCGGGGTGGTGTATCTGAGGTAAAGGAATGCTATACCCAAGGCAACGATTAGGCTGAGCACAAACCACTGCCAATTAAGCACAAGCATTCTGAAAATCGATTCAAGGCTGAAGAACGATTGTTCTTCGGCTAACGGTTGCAGTTCCGTTTGGGTGTTTTTTGTTTCTTCTGCCATATTTCCTTTAATATTTTGTCCCTAAAATAGCTATAATGTGCAGAAATGCACATATTTGGCCGCAAAGTTACTAATAAATTTTGAGATACGAAGAAATTTTGCGGAAATTTCGTTAAAAAAGGGGCTTTAAGGCTTCTTATAACAGTATGTTTCTTTCCAATGGGTGGAAAGGTTGCTTCCAAAGTCTGGAAGTGATGCTTCCAATGGTTAGAAGGAATGCTTCCAATGGGTGGAAACAAAGCCTATAATAATGCTTTGTCTAACAACAAAAAAGAGGAAGATTCCTCTTCCTCTTGGTACACCCGCAGGGGTTCGAACCCTGGACACCCTGATTAAGAGTCAGGTGCTCTACCAACTGAGCTACGGGTGCATGTTTCTCGAATGCGGGTGCAAAGGTACATCCTTTTTTTGATACCACCAAATATTTTCGGAACTTTTTTCCAAAAAATGCTTTTAAGGGGCTTTGAGACATCGAGAGGTGAGGACGTAAATGCAGAAGCCCCCGATTCCTCTAATAGGGGAGACGGGGACTTCGTTGGGTATCAAAGTCATGATAAATGCTTATTCGCTGAGGGCGATGTAGAAAATGTGTCCTTCTTTGCTTCCTCGACTAATGGTGTGACTACCAGCAGATAATTCTTTAGTAATGACGTTGTCTATGGCGTTGATAGAGTTTCCGTCAATTTTAATGTCTGTTGCCGATTGGAGGCCAATGACAATTTTAATAGTCATGTCTTTGTCAATCGTAAAGGAAACTTGCGTTTTGCTTTCAACCTTCAGGCAATAGTTGTATTCTACGTCGTTAACCTTCACGGTTCCTTTGTCTTTTGAATAACTCGGGTTTGAACCATCGGTTTTTGAACATATGAAAGCATTGTTGCTCGGGCCATTTGCCGAGAATGTGCACTCCACGTCTGCCGAGATTGTTGTGCCTCCAGGCTGTTCTTCACCTGAACCGCCACCTTCTTCGCCACCACCGGTTTCTGAACTGGTACCGTTTATGCCATAGACTTTTTTCACAGGCGAAGTATAGTTCTGGATGAGTGACTTTAAGGCATTGATGACCCCATAGTTGCTGTCTTCAGATGAGTTGAAAGCGTATTGGAGATCACCATGGTTCATTCGGCCGGCACCGTACCATCCACAAACCACAGCCGGTACGTCTTCTGCTGCATCAGGAGTATAATCGTACATCACGGAATTGTCGGTGTCGAAATTGCTATAGGTGGCTCCGTCGCTCTTGGCTGTCACCTTGCCAGGAACCTGCTCGTCGCGGGAAGAAACCTCAAAGGCGTCGAATTCTACGGTGTTTTTCTCAGAGTAGGGTGCGTAGATATATTTTCCGGTGAATATATTGCCGAATGACTTGATGCTACCGCCACTTTCGCCGGAGAAAGTTCCCTTCCCTCCAAGCATGTCTGAACCTTGCAAAGAGGTGAGCATGGGATACTTGCAGCTGCGGAAGAAATTGTTCTCGACAAATACATCTGAACCAGTAGTGGCTCCTACGCCATACTTTGAATTGCCGTCAAAATAGTTGTTCCATACATGAACGGTCATCGTTCTTACACGAGGATGACGAGAGTCTGAATGGTCGAACCAGTTGTGGTGATAGGTGATATAGTTGGGACCGCTTTCACTCTTCATGCCACAGAGAGAACTCTTGCCGGCATCCCAGAAGTGTATATTGTCGAAAGTCATATATTGCGAATCGCCTTTCACATCGACAGATCCGTCACCTTTTGCCTGATCGCTGTCGCCACCTACTTGTCCATAGAAAATATCAATATTGTGAGCCCAACAATGTGAATTGTCCGTATCGAAAGAAAGTCCGTCGTCCATATAATCCATGATGGCGAAGTTACGGAATTCAACGCTTAGTGCATTACGGATGAGGAATCCGAATCCGCTGACAGTTGCATCCTCACCGATACCCTCAATGGTAATGTTCATCGGCGAAGTGTTGTTCCTTCCTTTTACCTGAAGTCCTTCAGCGCTTGAAGATATATGGTCTAGGTCGTTTTGGGTCACTTTTCCGATGAGACGGAAGGCAATAGGAGTAGAGTCTTCTCCTTTTTCATAGGCGTCAATGATAGTTTGGATACCTACGCAAGGATTAGATTTTGCCCCCTTGACTGTCGTTGATATAGTCTTTGCATTTGCTGCAGTTACATAAAACACCTTGGCACCACTCTTCAACTGGCCATCGTCAGCATAAGCTCCTACGCCACTATAGTTCTTGTGGGCAAATCCGCTACGGCTGTAGTTCTTGACAACCAGTCCTGCAACCTGGTTAGCCTTTTCCGTAATGAGACCATTGGTTGTGACGGGAATTACCTGAAAGGCATAGTTCTCGGCAGCAATCAATCCAACGGCGTCAGCACGATAATAGCTGTCATACTTTCGGATGAGCTGCGGGTCAAGTTGATGCCAGTCACTATATTGTCCCCCCATTATCTTTACGACGAAAGAATCGGCGTTTGAATAAGTGAATTTCACATAGGCAGACTCGAGCCATCCCTTAGCCTCTGTAATCTGAACTTTTGAGGCATCCGAGTTGTCGGCACTTCCCTGTGCTCCATCGTCGGCAACAGCTTTTTTGAAGCCCAGTTTCGCCACCGTGCCATTGTAAACATCTGGTTCATTTGCACCAGCGGCATTTACGGTTATAGTGGAACCGTCTATGTCGATGCTGCTAAGACTCTCCGTATTATAGTATTTCGTGTCACCATTATGAAGTTGCAGGTTAGCCTGGTTCTTGAAAAGATTGAAGGCCACAGCGTTGTTGGTGTTGTCGTCTGGAATCACTTGGCTCGGATCTTCGATGGTAATCGAATATACATAGTGTCCGCCGCCGGTCTGGAATGCAATATCACCGTCTTCGGTCACGGTGCCGGTATAGGTTTGCTTTTTCGTTGAGGTCTCACCAAATGAGTTGGTGTTGGTGATGTTTGAAATGATATTGATGGTTCGGGCGGTAGATGAGTTGCTCGATGAGGCAATAATAGTCAGCACATTGCCCTTTTTCTGGTTCTTTATTTTCACCGTTACACTACCGTTGAGGTTAAGGCAAAGGTGCGCTATGTCGAGTCGCACTATGCCGTCAGCCTTAGTCTTGCCCTCGGCAATGGCGGGAGCGGTGAAGAAGAGTCCCTGGGTTAAACCTAAGACAGATCCGCCTGCTACGAGTTCCTGTTCGGTCAAAGCCTTCTGGAAACTATAGCGATCCTTGTCAGCGTCGTAATACCAGTTCTCAGAATCATTATTAAGTTCAGAGAAATCAACAGATGAGATTTCGCCAAAATCCCATTCTGCTTGTGCCGAGATATTTATTGATATCAGTATTGCAGCAAGGAGTAATATTATTTTCTTCATGGCTTACTTCTGAACTTTAATGGTTTTACTTGCGGATTTCTTGATGTAGGTGCCGCTTTGGGTGGGAACACCCGGGAGGCGACGGCCTGAGAGGTCGTACCATACAGCATAGGTGTCGAGTGCCTGATAGGGTTTTGAGATACCTGTGGCGTTATTAAAGGTGATGACAACCAGCGAGAGGTCTTCACCTTCGTAGGTTGTATTGTCTGTGTAATGGAGGATGATTTTATCTCCATTAAAGGTAATTTGCTTAACCGTCTTACCGGTATCAGCACCGTCAACGGTAACGGTCTGTGTGTTGTCAGCCCATATAATGCCGGCAAACATCAGAGACAGGAAGAGCGAAAGTAAAAGTTTCTTCATATCGTAATTGTCGTTTTTTGATTTGCAATATTAATGATTCTATTTGAGAGAGTTAAAGGTCTTCTGTTTGCAAAGATACCGTGTTTTTCTGTTTTTCAATAGGGTAGAAGAGGTTATTCACACGCAAACGTTTGCAAAAGTGTTTACTTCACACACATACAAAAAGGATGGAAAACGCCCCGATTCGGGATACGGATTCCATCCTACTATCTATAATTAATAAGGTGAGGTCAAATCACCTCAATTCCTTGCTGTTCGCAGAGCTTCAGACTCAGTTCCTTCAACTTGAATTTCTGAATCTTGCCACTTCCCGTCAATGGGAATTCATCAACGAAGAACACGTACTTGGGTGTCTTGTAGCGGGCAATCTTTCCCTTGCAGAAGTCCTGCACGTCCTCGGCTTCCATCTTTACGCCTTCCTTGAGGATAATGAAGGCACCCACCTGTTCACCGTATTTCTTTGAAGGTACGCCAGCCACCTGAACGTCTTGAATGCCAGGCATTTGGTAGAGGAACTCCTCAATCTCACGAGGATACACATTCTCACCGCCGCGGATAATCATATCCTTGATGCGGCCTGTGATTCGATAGTAGCCATCCTCGTCCTTCACGCCAAGGTCTCCGGAATGTAGGAATCCGTTTTCGTCAATAACTTCTGCGGTGGCCTTCGGGTTCTTGTAATAGCCCTTCATCACATTGAAGCCTCTACAGCACATCTCACCCTGAACGCCTACAGGACATTCCTTGTTGGTCTCAGGGTCGAGCACCTTCACTTCCACGAATGGGAAGTCGCGTCCCACAGTTGTGCAACGCTGCTCGAAAGTATCCGTCAGACAGGTTTGCGTCATACCGGGAGAACTCTCAGTGAGTCCATACACGCTGGTGATGGTCATAAACATCTTCTCGCTCACTTCCTTCATGAGTTCCACAGGGCAGAGGCTTCCGGCCATAATACCCGTGCGGAGTGAAGACATGTCAAACATCGGGAACATGGGATGGGTGAGTTCGGCGATAAACATCGTAGGCACTCCATAGACTGCGGTACAACGCTCCTTGTGAATGGAAGCCAGAACCAACAATGGATCGAATTTCTCAACCATCACCTGCGTACAGCCGTGGGTCAGGCAGTTCATCGTGGCAAGCACCACACCGAAACAATGGAACAAAGGAACGCATACGCAAAGTTTGTCATCCTGCGTGAATCCCATGTTCTGTCCTGTAAACCAGCCGTCATTCGAGATATTATAGTGGGTAAGCATCACGCCTTTGGGGAATCCCGTAGTTCCGCTGGTGTATTGCATATTCACCACGTCATGACATGTGACGTTGCTTTTTGCTTCGTTCAGTTTCTCATCGTCAATATTGCGTCCCAAAAGCAGCAGCTCGGCCGTATTGAACATTCCGCGGTGTTTCTCCATACCTATGTAAACAACGTTTTTCATATAGGGGAAACGCTCGCTCTCCAAATGTCCGCGCTGGCTGGTGCGAAGTTCAGGAAGCATATTGTAGGTCATGTCCACATAATCGCACTCCCAAGTTCCGTCGGTGATGCAGAGTGTATGCATATCAGAGTCTTTGCAAAGATATTCCAACTCAGCCTGTTTGTAGTTGGTGTTCACCGTTACGAGCACAGCTCCGATTTTTGCCGTAGCATAGAGGAAAGTAAGCCAATCGGGTACGTTGGTTGCCCAGATACCCACATTGGAACCCTTTGTGACGCCAATGGCCAGAAGACCTTTGGCCAGACTGTCCACGCGCTCGTTGAATTTGCTCCATGTGAACCGCAGGTCGCGGTCGGAGTATACAATATATTCTTTATCGGGAGTCGTCTCAGCCCAGTACTCCAGCCATTCACCCAAAGTGCGTTCCCAGAGGCGGGCATCTTTCATTGCCAATAATTCACCCATATCCTTCTTATATTATAATGGAATGTAAACCACAGCCAGAATGCGTGCTGCCTGACCCGAAACGCCGTGTACGTGATGCTCTACAATACTGTCGTAGAAAATGCTGTCACCTTCACTCAGCCTGTAGGTATCCTTACCGTAGTCAACCTCAACTTCACCCTCGAGTACATAGATGAACTCTTCGCCCTCATGGGCAGAAAGCTTAAAGTGGCGTTCTTCACTTGGTTGTATGTCGATGACGAATGGCTCCATCGTGCGGCCGGCTTTCTGGTGAGCCAAAGAGTGGTAAATCATATTCTGGCGGGCTTCTGTGGCATCGTTAGAGAAACTGATGCCTTCGGTGCTCTTTTTGGCACGACAGATCACGGGCCCTAGTTCGTCGTTGTCATCCAGAAATGTGCCCAGGCGTACACCCAATGCACGTGCTATTTTGATGAGCGGTCCCAATGATGGCAGATATTGATCGTTTTCAATCGATTCAATCTGCTTCTCGGAAAGACCAGTACGCTCTGACATTTCAGCGATGGTAATCTTCTTGAACTCGCGAATCCCTTTGATTTTGAGTCCTACGATAGAATTTTTTTCAGTCATTTTTAATTGATTTTTTGAATTTGGGCACAAAGGTAATCAATTTATAACGAAAAACGATAAAAAAGTTACAGATTTCGTATTTTTTTAATATTGTCTGTCACATTGACGGGGAATAATCTTAAATTCCTGCTTCTTTTATTGCGGAAATGATTTTTATTCGTATCTTTGCAAGGATAAACGCAAATGATGTCAACACAATGAGTGAAGATACGGCTTCAATGAATGTCTCCGAATCTCAGCACCGCCTGTCCTACGAGACTGACCCTATGGGAAGAGCCATAAAGGAATTCTTTATGACAGGTAGGGCTGTGAGGCTACGCGTCTTCTCGCCGATGTTTGACGAGGACGAGATTCCCGTTAAGACATTATTCCGCAAGGAAGAGGATATGCCCTTCATAGAGCGCAAGGCTCTCAGTATGACTCGTGGCAAAACACTCGATGTCGGAGCAGGGGCAGGCTGTCATTCTTTGGCGCTTCAACAGAAAGGTATTGATGTATGTGCCATAGATATTTCGCCCTTGTCAGTTGAGACTATGAAACTTCGGGGCGTTTCGAATGTCCAATTGATGGACTTCTTTGATGTGAAGGAACGCTTCGATACGATTCTGATGCTGATGAATGGAATCGGTATTGTCGGGAAAGTCAGCCGTATGCCTGAATTCTTCCGTCATTTGGATAACATCCTTCAACCCGGCGGCCAGTTACTCTGCGATTCGTCGGATATAAGCTATGTTTTTGAGAATGATCATGGCGTGATAGAACTTCCTGATATTGACGGCTATTATGGTGAACTGACTTACCAGATGCAATATCGCGATACGAAGGGTATGTCTTTCCCTTGGCTCTACATAGATGCTGATACGCTTCGGGTTTGTGCTGAATCATGTGGCTATCAGATGGAGGTAGTTCAGCAGGGGGAGCATTATGATTACCTGGCACGAATAACCAAGAAGAGATGATTGTACAGAAAGATAAAAAGATACTGTTCCTACACGGTTTTTATGCCAGCGGCCAATGTGTTCCTGCCTTGGCATTAAAGGATGCGTATAAGGGTAGGGCAGAAGTGCTGACCCCGGATTTGTCCATTCATCCTAGAGAGTCATTGGATCTTATCATGGAGATATGTGACAAGGAGCATCCCGCCGTACTTGTCGGTAACAGTTGCGGTTCGTTTTATGCGCAGATGGTGGCTTCTGTTAAGGATATACCTGCTCTGCTTGGCAATCCGCATTTCAAAATGACAGCATTTTTGAAGACGAGGATAGGGGAGCACCAGTTCAAGTCTCCCCGGAGGGACGGGAATCAGAATTTTATCATTGACGAAGCTTTGATTAAGGAGTTTGCAGCACTTGAGAGCATCCAGTTTGATGACTGTAACCATAGTAACGGCAAAGACCATGTCTGGGGATTGTTTGGTGAACAGGACACGTTGGCACACTTTGAGCCGCTCTTCCTGGAACATTATAGCCATTCGTTCCATTTCCCTGGCGGCCATACCCCGACGGCTGAAGAAGTTCGTACTTGGTATGTGCCGTTGGTTGAGAAACTGCTCAACGATTGTGACTAAAATGCAAATAACATTGTTAACTACAGTACGAAAACATTCTCTTATATGAATCCCATAGCCATCCGACTTCTTAACCAGCAACTCACATCTCAACAATTCAGGACACCTGAAGATATTGTCCGCTATATGGGGGCCATGCAGGCTCAGGAATACCGGATGATGCGGTGGGCTGTGGGGATGCGCACAAGTAAACCCTCTCACAAAGCATTTAAGAAAGCATTCGATACGGGAAGGATTTTACGTCTTCACCTCATGCGGGGAACATGGCAGCTGGTATCAGCCGATGACTACTGGCCCATGATAGACCTCTTGTCTCCCAAGGCTATTGCTGTGACCAAGGGATGGATGAGCAGCAACAATATCTCTATCCCCGAAACAGAATATATGAAGTTCAGGGACATCCTTGCCCAGACGGCTTCCGATATGGGGAGTGTGACAAAGGATGATTTTGTAAGAGCTTTGGCAGAAAGGAATCTTCAGATGGACGACCATCGCCTTTCGTATCATATCCGCATGGCAGAGATGTCGGGCACGCTATGTAGTGGGGATTTGCTGCCCATGAAGGCGACCTATGCGCTTACAGCCAATAAGGTGCAGCGGAAGGACAAGGGGGATAGAGATGAGGCTCTGATGAACTTAACCCGTAAATACTTCCAGAGTCGTCAGCCGGCCACATTGGAGGATTTCACATGGTGGTCGGGCTTGAATATCAGCGACTGCCGAAAAGGGATTGCGCTCCTGGGCAATACCATTCATCAGGTGAAATGGAAAGGAAGGGAGTTCTATATGACAGATGATTGCCGTACACGGGGATTCCGTCGCGGGAAGTTCCTCCTGATACCTCCCTACGACGAATACCTCATCAGTTACAAGAGTCGGGATATCGTTCTACCCCCCGATTATAAGCACAGGGCTCATAACAATAGCGGAATTTTTCAGCCCATTATCGCCTATGACGGCACGATATGTGGTAATTGGGCACCCTTCAAGGAAGATTGCCAAGTATCTTTTTTTGAAGACCGCTTCAACGCTGATGACGTTAACGAGACCTGGCAGTCATTCCGGTCGTTTCTAAAATCTTAGTCAAGAAGGTTTATTTCAGCTTGTCGTACACCTCGTCGGTGACAGGCTCCATCCACTCGTTGGAGGCTCCTTCCTGCACGTCCTTATGATACGTGAGATGCTGGAACCACGAGTCTTTGGCGGCTCCGTGCCAATGCTTGGCCTCGGCGGGAATGGCGATGACGGTGCCGGGTGTCATCTCAACGGCTTCCTTACCCCATTCCTGATACCAGCCGCGACCAGCCACGCAGATGAGCACCTGCACCTGCTTGTGGTGTATGTGCCAGTTGTTGCGGCATCGGGGCTCGAAGGTGACGTTCATCACACCTCCGCCAACGTCGGCCAGGTAACTCTGACCAATGAAATACTTTCCGTAGGGATTAGGTTCGCCCTTGGGCCATTTGGTGAGCAGCGTGTAGCCCTCGTTGCCGAGCCAAGCGCAGAGCTCATCCACGAGCTGCTGACTGTTGCCCATGTTGACGGCACCCTGCTTGTGGGCGGCCAGCTGCGGAGCAACGCCTTCGAGTCCGCTCAGGGCTGCCACGGTCACTATCTCGCGGTCGGCAGCCGAAAGCTGATCGCCAGCGAAGATGTCACCAAAGAGGTGCGACTTCAGATAGTAGTCATCCTGCGGACAGAAATCGTAGTTGAACGGACGACCTGAGAGCTGCGTCTGGTTCTTTGTGCCCAGTTCGTAGGCTTTGCGGGCATCATCCCATTCGGCAGGGCGCGTCCAGGGCTTGCCTTCCTGCCAGTTTGAGCCCCCCTCTTGGCTCCCCCCGAAGGAGGGAGAACTTTCCAACACCTTGTTCAGCACGCCCAGCGCATTCAGCGAGCGCGGGAATCCCGTGTAGGCATAGAGCTGAGAGAATGCCTCCTTCATTTCGTTGATGGTCACTCCGTTGTCGAGTGCCGTCCGAACGGCAGGCTCTAAACGCGTTAAGTCACCCTGTGCCATCAGACAGGCACATTCGGCCAATCCCTTCTGACGCTCGGTCAGCGTCATTCCCGACGTGCCGTCGCCTACCCGTAGCCTTTGACTGTTTATGGTTGTCATAGTCAATACTGCTATAATTATTAAAACGATTCTTTTCATGTTTTACACATGCTTCATTTCAGATTCTCTTTAAAGAAATCAGCCAACTTATCCCAAGGAATCAGATTCTTCGGCTCGCCCTTGCCTACAAGCTCCGTGTAGCCGCCGTCGTAGAGGTCGCAATGGGAGGCCCCGGGGATGATGAGCAGCTGCTTGTTGGCAGGGTTGGGATTTGGCTTGCCAACCACGTTGTAGCCCTCGGCCTTGCCATCCACCATATAGTGATAGGCAGCCTCGCCGAAATAGCGTGAGTGGGCCTTCTCGCCATGCATCACGAGGACGGCAGAGCGGATTTCGTTGATGTAGTAGAGGAAACGGCTGTTGGCATAAGCCTGAGTGCCGATCGTGCGCCAGCCGTCGTTTGAGTTGCCGCTGCGCTTGTGGTAGCCGCGTTCGGTCTTGTAGTAGTCGAAGTAGTCTTTGACAAACTGTGGTGCGTCGGCAGGTAGGGGATCGATAACGCCGCCGGCCATTGCCATCGGATCAGCCAGACGCTGCTTGGCCATTGCCTCACGGGCAGCATGGCGCGATTCCTCTTTGTCCTCGCTGTCGAAGTAGCCATTTCCGCTGACTCGCGTCATATCATACATCGTAGAGGCCACGGTAGCCTTGATGCGGGTGTCGGCAGCGGCAGCGTTCAGGGCGATGCCTCCCCAGCCGCAGATGCCGATGATGCCAATACGCTCAGCATCCACGTTGTCCTGCTTGGAAAGGAAATCCACAGCCGCCATGAAGTCCTCGGTATTGATGTCGGGCGAAGCCGTCCTGCGGGGCTCTCCGCTGCTCTCACCGGTATACGAAGGATCGAAGGCCAGCGCCACGAAACCGCGCTCGGCCATCCGCATGGCATAGAGTCCGCTCGACTGCTCCTTGGTGGCTCCGAAAGGACCGGAAACGGCCAGCGCCGCCAACTTGCCCTCGGCATCCTTCGGGGTATAAAGGTCGGCTGCCAAAGTCAGTCCGTATTGTGTTTCAAACGTCACCTTCTGGTGGTTCACTTTCTCGCTCAGCGGGAACACCTTGTCCCACTCCTGCACTAAGTTCAATGTTGTCATATTCTCTTCTATTTTAGTTTGTTCCTTGTTTGTGCAGGCTGTGAGCAATCCGCCCATCAGAACTGCGGCTAAAATTACTTTCATTTTATTTTTGACTATTGGCTTTGATGAGATCAGCTAAGCTGACATTAGGATTACGATATCGTGCATTCCTGTTTGCCTCTTCGGGTTCTGGAGGAGTTGGAATAATGGAAATGGCTTTCTGAGGACAATTATGCACACATGCCAGACAATTTTCGCATTCCCCATTGGCAACCGAATGACCATCTATCACTTTCCATGAGCCATGAGGACAAACCGAAGTACATATTCCACATCCGACACAATCATCCGTGGCAAAGACAATTTTCTCAGACCTTGTCACCGTAGGACGCTGACGGTCTCGACCAGACATGCGGTAATAACCGTTGCATATCATCCTGTCCTGTTCTGTAACCGGCTGGATATAGTTTTCACGCTTATTGATGGAGGCAAGCACAGCGGCCAGTCTCTCGGGGATACGCTGAATCTTCGGGTCGGCCAATTCTTTTTCAACGTCAAAATACGGCAGGTAAGTATCGACCATCTGGATGGTGGAGATATAATTCATCTGAAAACCGTGCTTCTTGGCAAAGTCATCAACGAACTCTGGGAATATCGTGCTATGGGCTCCATAAGTGCCCACTGTAAAGAAATAATCGGCCTTGAAAGATGAACGCGCAATGAAATCCTGAACAATGGCAGGAGGAATGAAACAGTAGACGGGACACACGAATCCTATTTCTTCTGCCTCATAATCAGGATGCTCGTTGTGAATTTCCTGTGAGATGCTCAACAAGGTCGCTTCATCTCCGCCCAATTGCCTGGCTATGTAAAGGCTATTGCCGGTTGCAGAGAAATAGAAGATCAGACGTTTGGTCTTCTTCTCATGTTTCTTTGGGGACTCTCCAAACGACGGAAGCGTAGGAACGCAGACTGCAAGCATTCCAAGGCCCATGACCTTGAGTGCTTTTCTTCGGCTGATAGGTTTGTTGACGTTCATAATATAACTTTTTTGCCGTTTTTGATATATACGCCTGCAGAAGGATTCGTCACCCGCTGACCATTCAGCGAATAGATATTCCCCTCGCCCTTTGGAGAGGAGTTAGGGGTGAGGCTTCGAATAGCTGTTGCGCCCGATGTTTGCGCCAGGGTGACGCTGATGTTGATTTCGCCGGCTTTCAGGAATGTGCGCAACTGACTCTCCGAGAGGCCGTCAATCTTTCCCAGGCGGGTGTAGCTCCACGAGTTAGAATCGTAGAACAGACAGATGTTGCTGCCGTTGTAGAGTACTACGTCGCCAGGCTGGGCAGTAATCTGTTGATTGCTTGTGGGCAGCGAAAAACCAAGCGAGCCCCAAATCTCGAAACCGCCGCTGCTGTTGAGCGTCACGGTGACAGGCAGCTTCTGGACAAGTGCCCGTGTGGCGGCATTGTCAACGAGCGTGATGCTTTGCGTCTGTCCGCCGATGGTGATATATATTTTATCCATTGTATTGTTGTTTTCTGCAAAATTCATTTTTTTGAGCCAGTTCTCTATGAGCGAAGCGGCATTGCTCCGATTGGAATTGTTTATCCACAATGCATCGCCCATCCATGTGGCATCAGGAACAAGTCGTTTGGCATCAGCCACCACTTGTGAGATACCGCTGCTGGCACTTGAAACAATCAGTCCGACATGCTTTCCAGCCATCTGCGGGCCATAGTTGAACAGGTACGTCTGCATGATGGCAGCCATCTGGCTCCACCAAAGCGGCGTCACGAAGATGATGTTCTGGTAGTCCGTGAGCGAGGTTGTCACAGGGTCGATGGCCGGATAGCTGCTTGCGCTGTTGGGATTGGCCTTGATGGCGTTCAGCAGCTGAGTGCCCAGCGCATAGTTGTTGGCCTCGTACCTTTGTCCCTTCTCGGCGGGCTGAATCTCCAGCACGTCGGCCGTTATCTGGCTTCTCAGCGAGTTCACAATCTCGCGGCAGTTGCCCGTGTAACTGTAGTACACTACCAGCGTCTTGCCTGCGTTGGCAGGAACCTCAGCCTTCACATCGCTGTCGGATGAACAGCAGCAGAGCAGCATAGCCGACATTAACAAAAGAATCTGTTTCATTTATAATTGTTTTAAATGTTCGATGCAAAGATAGATATAATCTATAAAAGAGGTATTACACAAATTGGCTGATTGTATACCAATTTCGCAGATAGTGATAAAAAATCATTCATTTTCTACCATTATTAGACAATTTTGGCTATCTTTGCCCCCGATATGAAGAAGATTTTGAAAGTTGACACTCCCAACGACTATGCCCGCTTTGTGGAAGCTCCTGAGCTGCACCCGCTGGTGAGCATCATCCACTACGACGAGCTGCAGCCCTTCCGCCACAGCCTGAACAACTATGGGGTGTATGGACTGTTCATCCAACGCCAGTTTCCCCACAATCTTTCGTATGGCATGAGGAAATTGCAGGTGAGCGATGCCTCGATAATTGCCGTGGAGCCTGGTCAGATAGGCGGCTTGGAGGACAATGGCGAGCGCATCTCGCTCAGCGGATGGGTGCTGCTGTGGTCGCCCGAATTATTGCATGGTTCCGAATTGGAACGCCAGATAGACCGCTATCAGTTCTTCTCGTATTTCTTCGACGGCTCGCTGCTCATGGAACCCGACGAATGGCTCAGCATCACCCAGCTGCTTGAACAGATGCGGCAGGAATTGGAAAACAACGAAGATTCGCCCTCTTTACGAACCATCCTGCTGGCCTATCTCCGCCTGATACTGGAATACTGCAACCGTATCTACCAGCGCCAGATTTCCGAGGAAAGTAAGGGTAGCGACGACCTGCTGAAGCGCTTTCACAACCTACTGCAAACGTATTTCCGCGAGAGCCGACAACTTTCGCTCGGTCTGCCCACCGTCACTTATTGCGCCTCCGAACTGGCCTATTCGTCACGCTATTTCGGCGATCTCGTCCATAAGGCCACGGGCGGCACGGCCATCGGCTACATCCACAACTATATAATAAATCAAGCGAAAAGTCTGCTGATGCAGGGGCACAACATCAGCGAGACCTCACGCTTGCTCGGTTTCGATTTCCCTCATCATTTCACCCGCCTTTTCAAGCGTATCACAGGCCTTACGCCCAGCGAGTTTCTGGGGAAATAGTTTATTTTGTATATCCGCACTCAGGGTTCTCGTACATGCTGATGGGAATCCTGAACTTCATCATCTCGTCCAGGTTGTGAACGGGATGGTCCATATCCTGCGGGATGGGTCGTTTAGAGAACGTCTGGAAATAGAGCAGGCAGGCATCGCGCCACCACTCGGCATCACGGGCCTGGATGCGCAGCTTGTGCTGCACCTCCTTGAAGCGCTTGCAGTCCACATAGGGCTTCATGGCATCCCATGTGGCCAGGAACCGGCGCGTCTGCTTCACTCCGTCGTCGTACTTATGGCACAGCTCGTCCCAGAACGTGCGGCCGCTCTTCATGCGGAAGTCCCAGGGCACATGGTAGAACCACGTCAGCAGGTTTTCGGGGCAGCTGTTGATGTTGTTGTAGATGTTGCAGAGTTCGTCGGGATACTGCTTCACGTTGGCCGAGCCATTCACGGTGCGGTCGAATCCCAGACCAATGCTGTCGGCCTTGTGGTAGTAGGGTGGGGTCCAGTCGGCTCTCAGACCACGCGGTTGGTACCAAGGCTCAGGACCGTAGTGGTGGCCTCCGGCAAAGATGTGGTGCAGTCCGAGGGGCATCATATAGCTCACGCAGGCCTCGCGGCTGTCCATCATCACCTGCTTCATGGGGCGCACCAGTTCCTCGCCTGTAAACGTCTGGCGAAGCCACTCGTCGGCAATCTGCTCCGAGGTCAGCGCGGGATTCCAAGCCTGGCGCCCGAAGGCATACCAGTTGGACTGCGCGAAGTGGTGGCCGCACCAGTTGGTGTCGTCGCCGATATTGGCCACGCCCGCCATCGCCTTCAGACTGGCAGGCTTCACGAACGAGAAGAACTCCTCCCACATCGGGGCCAGGTACACCAAATGGTTGGCAGCGCCCAGATACTCCTGCGTGATCTGGAACTCCACCATCATCGGCGTCTTCCTCATGGCCGTGAACAGCGGACTGTAGGGCTCGCGCGGCTGGAAGTCCACCGGACCGTTCTTCACTTGTATGATCACGTTGTCGGCAAACTGTCCGTCCAGCGGCATGAACTCCTCGTAGGCCTGGTTGGCACGGTCGCTGCTCTGCGGATTATACACGAAGGCACGCCACATCACCACGCCGTTGTGAGGCTTCAGCACCCCGGCCAACATATTGGCTCCGTCGGCATGCGAGCGTCCGAAGTCCTGCGGTCCCGGCTCTCCCTCCGAATTGGCCTTCACCAGGAAGCCGCCGAAGTCGGGAATCAGCCGGTAGATATCGTTCACCTTCTTCTTCCACCAGTTCACCACGTCGGCATTCAGCGGGTCGGCTGTGGGCAGTCCGCCCAGCCTGATGGGCGAAGCAAAGTTGATGGAGAGATACACCCTGATGCCGTAGGGGCGCAGCTGGTCGGCAATGCCCTTCGCCTTCTTCAGACTCTCGTCCGAGAGCGCCTCCGGCTTCGCGTTCACGTTGTTCAGCACCGTTCCGTTGATGCCTATCGAGGCATTGGCACGGGCATATATTTTCATGCGCTTGGGGTCGGGATTCAGGAAGATGCTCTTACCCGCAAAACCGCGCTCGCACGTTCCGTTGGGGTTGTCCCAGTGGTTCAGTATGCGCAGGTCGAAGAACGGCCGTTCGCTGATGTCCAGCAAGCTCGTCTGCTGTCCCGTCTGTTGCAGGCGCAGCAGGTGGTAGGCACCATAGAGCAGTCCTGCATCTGTGGCAGCGGCAATCACCGTTTTCTTGCCCTGGCTCTTAATGGTATAGCCGTCGTTTGCTATTCCCTTCAGCCGTTTCAGCGTCACGGGCCCGCCCTTCCAGTAGGTTTGCAACTCGGTCATTGCCGTTCCCTTCACGCCTGTAATAGCTTTCACGGCGTTCGTGGTGTCGAGCCGTAGCCACAGCCGACTGCCGTCTTCGCATTTGGCGTCAGCGTTGCACCATCCCGCCAGCAGCAGGACGAGTGCTGAGATAAGAGTTCTTTTCATTTTCATCATTGTTGGAATTACCTACAAAATTACATCAATTGAGTGGAATATCAAAACAAATAACACTTTTTTTCTTTTGTATACCCGAATGCAACGTAATTTCATCGCCTGAAATCTCAACATCCGCCCATTGTAAAGGAAACTTCCAGACTTTGGAAACAATGCTTCTACCCATTGGAAGCAAGGCTTCTACTTGTTGGAAACGATGCTTCCACCCATCAGAAG
>R23__coassemble_86_pt1 | contig 67184 bp, 46 predicted proteins | sample R23__metabat2_high_PE_035 | metagenome-assembled genome bin R23
CTAACCCTAAAGACATAACTCCCTCCCTATGCAGGGAGGGCTGGGGTGGGTCTCCTATTACACCCTTATGTCACCCTTGACACCCTCGGAAACAGGGTGCAGGTCCAGTGTTTATCGGGGTTTGACACCCTTGCACCCTTAAAACAAGAAAATCTATGTATGAAATGAAAAAGGGGATGTGTCAATTAAAACACATCCCCTATTGTTTATTCGTTCACTACCTTCTGGATGGTGCCGTCCTCGTTGTAGAACAGGCGCTGAATCTTGAGCGAGCGCAGGTGTGTGACGTCGTTGCTGGGAACGCAGTCGTGATAGCACAGATACCACTGGCCCTTGAACTCGACGATGCTGTGGTGGGTGGTCCAGCCTACGACGGGGTCGAGGATGACGCCCTGATAGGTGAACGGTCCGTAAGGATTATCGCCGATGGCATAGCACAGGAAGTGGCTGTCGCCGGTGGAGTAAGAGAAATAGTACTTACCGTTGTATTTGTGCATCCAGCTGGCCTCGAAGAAACGGTGTGGATCGCTGGCCTTCAGGGGCTGGCCGTCCTTGTCGAGAATGAGCACGGGACGCGGAGCCTCGGCAAACTGCAGCACATCGTCGCTCATGCGTACCACATTGCTGGGGATGGCGAAAGCTTCGGGCTTGGCAAAGAGCTCTGACTTATGGTCGGGGGCTGCACCCAGGTCTACGAGACCGTTCTGGTCGCCGTACTTGCCGGGGATAGTATTGAAGCCGTGGAACAGAGGGCGCCACCACTGCAGCTGACCGCCCCAGAGTCCGCCGAAATAGACATAGATTTGTCCGTCGTCGTCCTTGAAGGCGCAGGGGTCAATAGAGAATGAGCCGCGGATGGGCTGCTCCATGGGCTTGAACGGACCTTCGGGCTTGTCGGCAACAGCTACGCCCAGACGGAACACGCCGTCGTAGGCCTTTGCCGAGAAGATGAGGTAGTACTTGCCGTCTTTCTCCACGACATCGTTGTCCCACATCTGCTTCTCGGCCCAGGGCACGTCCTTTACGTCGAGAATCACGCCATGGTCGGTGGCATCGTCGTTTTCTACATCGGCCCAAGAGAGCACGTGATAGTCTTTCATCTGGAAGTGTCCGCCGTCGTCGTCGAAGCACTCGCCGGCATCCCAGTCGTGGCTGGGATAGATATAGAGGCGGTCGTTAAACACATTGGCCGAAGGGTCAGCCATATAGTCACTCGGGAAAAGATACTTTGGTTTCATAATATTCTATTTTTCGTTATGTCGTTATGACTTTATTACGTTATGACGTTGTTGTTTATTATTTATAGAGCTTGATAATCTCGTTGACGACCGGCTTTGCCTTGTACTGGCGGTCGAAGAGCAGCGGATAGTTGGTGCGCCCCTTGATGGGCCAGCCGTTCAGCCAGGAGTTGTCGTCGCAGACGCCCCACAGGGTGATGCGGCCAATCTGCGAACGGTGCTTGTAATAGATCTTGAAGAGGTCGAGCCAGCGCTGGTCGAGTTCCTTCTGCTTGTCCTTAGGCAGTCCGTCGACGTAGGGGTTGTACTTCTGCTGCAGTTCGAAGTTCTGGGCGATGTCGGCACCGCCGAACCCTTGGGGATTGGGCAGCACGTTGATGTCGAGCTCGGTAATCAGCACTTTCACGCCACAGGCTGCGAAGGCATCGATACTTTTCTCGTACTCCTCAAGGTTGGGATAGTCGAGTCCGTTATGGCTCTGCATGCCCACGCCGTCGATGCGCAGTCCCTTGGCCTTCAGGTTCTTAACCAGGCGGCACACGGCCTCTCGCTTTTTCTCGCCAGCCATGGAATAGTCGTTGTAGTAGAGCTCGGCATCGGGGTCGGCCTCGTGGGCAGCACGGAAGGCTATCTCGATGAACTCCTCGCCCAGCAAATTATAATACTTCGACTTACGGAACGAGCCGTCGTCCTCGATAGCCTCGTTGACGACATCCCAACCAAAGACCTGGCCCTTGAAATGGCCCACGACGGTCTTGATGTGCTTAATGATTCGCTCTTTCAGTACTTCCTTCGATACGGGACTGGCAGCATAGCCGTTGGTGAACCACCAGTCGGGGGCCTGCGAATGCCACACAAGACAGTGGCCGTTCACCTTCAGGCCCAACTGACGGGCATAGTTGACGAACTTGTCGGCTACGCGGAAGTCGAAGATGCCCTCGGCAGGTGCCAGCACTTCGGGCTTCATACAATTTTCGGCCACCACACAATTGAAATGCTTGCTGAGTACGGCATCAGCCGCAGGCACCTGTCCGTCGCTCTGCCACTGGTTGATGGCGGCACCAATCAGACAGTATTTGCCAACGGCATCCTTCAGACCCTGAGCCTGAGTGGGGCTGAATGTTGCCATGAGCAACAAAGCCGCAGATAACAGTTTCTTTATCATTTGATTATTTCTCATTTTTTGTGGCGGGCCTCAATTTCGCGATTGATTTCGTCAAGCTTTTCATCGGTAAGAGGATACTTGTAAACAAGGTATCCTACGACGAGAAGAAGCAGGGCGGGAATGATACAGGTGAACCACAGGATGGCATTCTGTGCAATTTCAGAATAATTAGCCAGTTTCGGATAATATGCATTTACCGGTCCGCTGATAAATGAAGCCAGGAACACTACAACAAAGATGCTCAGCACCAACTGGAGGCACTTGCTTGCCTTGAAATCCTGCCACATTTCTCCGAATGAAACAGGCTTCTCGGGTGTGGTGGTGATGTTTTCCCTGCTGCCCATAAAGCAAAGCAGCAAAAGGACAAAACCGACAATTGCAAATAGAGATGTTACTGTAAACCATGCCATGGGATCAGTAGGCAAAGCCGACTGCTCACTGGCAAAGTTGAAACCAATCCATCCCATTACCAACGGCGTAATCCAGCCGGCAATAGAGAAGCCAGCCTTAAAAGCAACACCGGCGAGAGCGTTGAATGTGGCTGCAGGTCTGTTGCCCGTGCGATATTCTGCCTCGGTGATGACTTCAGGAACCAAAGCCCACATCAGTGAACCCACAAGAAGACCTACGCCTGTCATAACCTTTGCAATCTGCACAAGTGTGTTATATTCCTGAACATCAAAGAACTTGCCGATGGTGAACAATATGGCGAATCCGATCAAACCGATGGCGAGCAGCAGATAATAAAGACCTTTCTTTCCAAACCATTTCTTCAGTATTGGCAGAGAAGGCAGGATGACGAAAGCTGGTATCGTGCCAATGGCCATGAATGTAGCCTGATTCCAGTCAATTGCCGAATGAATACACATGGCAAGTCCAATCGGGAAACCGGCCTGGACAATAATCTGACCGATGTTGGCGCATACCATTCGTGTGGAAGTAAGGATAAGTACTTCATCGTTGTCACGGGTCATACTGGCCATGATGGAACCGTATGGAATGTTCACAACAGAATAGATCATGCTCAGAACGGTATAACTGACCGTAGCATAGACCAACTTCATACCCATAGACCATGTGGCAACCTGGGGAAGCATCAATAAGCAGGCGGCAACTGTAAGTGGAATACCTCCGTAAAGAAGATAAGTACGATACTTGCCTAACTTGGGATTGCGATTGTCGATGTAACGACCCACTACAGGACTCCAGAAACAATCGATGAGTCGGACGGTGAGAATCAGTCCGCTGACAAAGGCCGGATTTAATTTCAATACCGTGGTCAGGTAAATCATCAAGTAGCAAGCTACTGTCTGGAAAATGAGGTTTTGCGCAAGGTCACCGGAACCGAAACCGATGCGTTGCAACCAGGTAAGTTTGTAGAAGCCATTGGCTTCGCTTGTCGAATTGTTTGTTTCCATAATTGTTTTATAAAGGTTTAAATATTATACTTTGAATGACGGCGGTGAGCCAGTTCTGTCTGCATCTTCTCATTGTAACTCTTTGTGATGGGATAGAAACACAGGGATACAATTCCGACAATGAGGAGGAGGGCAGGGAAGAGGCTCGACACCAGGCGGATGCCTGTGACCGTCGTTTCCGACTGCAGACTGCCAAAGCCCGACACATAGCCAAACAGTGAGAGTATCAGTCCGGCGATGGCTCCGCCGATACCCATTCCCGATTTCAGTGCAAAGATAACGCCTGAGAAGCAGAAACCCGTGGCACGGCGGTGGTTGATGTATTCCATGTGGTCGGCTGTATCGGCCACCATTGCCCACAAAAGCGGGATGGTGGGTCCGTAGGCAAGACTCTTCAAGAAGCAGAGCAGATAGACCATTCCTACATCCTGAGGTGAGGGAAGGAAGAAGAGTGCCGTGAAGAATGTGCAGAGTGACAGTCCCACCAGAAAGGTTGTCTTCTTACCAAAACGGTTAGCCAGAAATCCCGACAGGAAGAGTACGCCCATAAACTGCACCACGGCATTGAGGGTGTTAAACAGGCTGAAACCGATGATATATGCATTTTCCGTAGAAACGTTGAATCCCAATCTGCTCAAGAACTGTTCAAGGGCAGACTGGTCGAGATAACTCTGGAAGTAGAAATTGGTGGAGGCTCCCCACATGGCCAAGGCTATGAACATAAACAGCACGAGTACGAAAAGGCTTCGCCAAGGTACACTGCCGAAGGTCTTGACCACGTCCTTCTTGATACTCATCTGCTGCTGGGGTGGCGGTTGGATACGCTCACGGGTACTCAGGAAGCAGATGATGAGAAAGACAAATGCCAGAATGGAGAAAAGAATGATGGTACACCGCCAGCCGTGAGCAGGATTACCGTTGCCGAAATGGTCAACGAGTGGCAGTGTGAATCCCTGTACGACAAACTGCGCGATACTGGTACACACGAATCTCACCTTGTTGATGCTGGTACGCTCACGGATGTCATCGGTCATCACACCGCCCAACGAAGCATAGGGCGTGTTGTTGAGCCCATACATCGTGAGCAGCAGGATATAGGATACCGTGGCATAGACGGCCACCAGTGTCTTGTCATGGATGCCCGGATTCCAGAAAGCCAGGATGTAGAATACCGAGAAAGGCAGGGCTGTCCAAAGAATCCACGGACGGTATTTTCCCCAGCGCGTGCTGGTACGGTCGGTAATGATGCCGATGAGGGGATCGGCAAAAGCGCTGACCAAAGGGGCAATCAGCAATACGGTTCCAGCGATGGCTCCATCCAGGCCGAAGATATCTGTATAGAACTTCAGCTGGTAGATCATCATCATCTGGAAAGCAAGGTTGGCGGCTACGTCTCCCAAAGAGTAGCCAACCTTCTCTCGCATCGTAATGCCGTGCTTCATGAGTTACTCCTATTTAATCTGTTCGGCGGCAAACTTACCCATGGCCTCATAGCCTTTAGGGTTGAGGTGAAGCCAGTCGTCGCTGTATTCTTCAAGGAGTTGTGAAGGATTCTGCGGGTCGCGGACCAGAGCATCGAAATCAATGATGCCGTCGGCTTTCTTGTTAGAACGTATCCAGTCGTTGACCACCAGACGGGCAGCCTCGTGGAAACGGGAATCGTAGAAACTCTTTCCGAAGGGCGTTATCGTGCCCATAAATACCTTGATGCCTTGAGCATGGGCCTTGTCAATCATTTCGCCATAGACTTTGATGAGTTCCTGGGCTACCTGCTCGGCATTACCTCTGGAACCACCGATATCGTTTACGCCTTCGAAGATAATCAGCGTCTTCACGCCACGCTGACCAAGGATGTCGCGGTTGAAACGCTTTACGGCAGGATCGGAAAGGCCGTTGCGCAGCACGCAGTTACCGCCAATACCCAGATTGAGCACGCCCATCTGACCGTCTAAGGCCTCGGCCAGGAAATCTGTCCAACGGTTTTGGGCGTTGGTCGTCGTTCCGCGTCCATCGGTGATGCTGTTTCCCAGACAAGCCACGACGGGAGCATCGGCTTTGACATCCAATGCAGCGATGTTGTACCAATGCTCCAAATCTTCCGTGTCAACAAAACGGGTCTTGGGCTTGGCCGTACCATTATATATATAGGAAGTGGTGCGGGAACCGCGGTGTGAGGTACCGCATTCCGGAACCGAATCACCATAGCAGACGGTGATAGCCAGCCGCTGCAGCGGTTTCAGCGGATAGCTGAACACATCGCTGAAGATGGAATCGCCAGCGGGAATCACACATTTCTGCTTGCCGTTAAACTTCAGGTAACGGGCTGAACGAACGTCAATGTCGCTTCCCTCCTTGGCATCGGCGATGAATACCGACTTGATCTCGACAGGTACAGAACTATATACGTTGCTTAATTGCAGGCGAAGTTGGCTGCCTCCAAGTGACACATGGACAATCTGACGGATACTGCGGCCTGCCAGTGAAAAAGCAGGCATGTCTTTCAATGTGGTTGGTTCTACTGCTGTTGCCCAAGTGCCGACCCAACCTTCGTCAGCCTTAACTTGTTGGGCCATGCTCAGGAAGAACAGGGCGATGAGTAATGATAGATGACGCTTCATGATGTTGAATTTATGGTTTATCTGACTGCAAATTTACTCCATCTCATCGATACTGCCAATTAAATTTGTAACGCATACGTTTTTTTATGTTTCATTTTTAATTTTTTCAAGATTATAATTCGGAAGATATGTCTCAAAAGACTAACTTTGCACATGTAATCAATAAATTAAACCTATGCGACTGATTAGCTCTTTTGTCATCTCCATGCTATTATTGGCTGTTGCAAACAGCCGTGCAGCCAACACCTTCGTTGACTTCAATCAAGGTGATTTTCAATTAAATAAAGGAAACCGGGTGACCATTGGCGTTGCCGACAATGAGCAGCGTGGCGTACTCCGTGCAGCCAAGAATCTCAGTGTTGACCTTAAGGCTGTTTGTGGCGCTGATGTTTCATTGGGCAACATCCCTTCTTCCACCATTATAGCTGGTACTGTGGGAAGTAGCAAAATCATCGATGAAATGGCTAAAAATCGCGTCTTTGATGCCAAAATGCTCAAGGGTAAACGTGAGATGTATGTCATTACCGTGACGGATGGTCAGGTGGTCATTGCTGGTAGTGACCGCAGAGGAACCATCTTTGGTATTTATGAATTGTCACGCCAGTTGGGCGTTTCTCCCTGGTATTACTGGGCAGATGTACCTACCGAACATCATTCAGAAGTCTTTTTACATAAAGGTACCTATACGGACGGAGAGCCAGCCATACGCTATCGTGGACTGTTTCTTAATGACGAAGCCCCCTGTCTGACCTCATGGGTGAAGAATACTTTCGGCACGGACTATGGCGACCACCGTTTCTATGAAAAGGTCTTTGAGTTGATTCTCCGCCTGAAAGGAAACTTTATGTGGCCGGCCATGTGGGGTTGGGCTTTCTATGCCGATGATCCCGAAAATTTGAAGACTGCCGATGAAATGGGCATCATGATGGGTACTTCCCACCATGAGCCCATGGCACGCAACCATCAGGAGTACGCTCGCGACCGAAAAGGTTGGGGCGCATGGAACTATAATACGAACCAAAAGAATCTGGACCGCTTCTTCCGCGAAGGCATTGAGCGCATGAAAGGCACTGATGATGTAGTGACTATCGGTATGCGTGGTGACGGTGATGAGGCTATGAGCGCAGAAGCCGATACGAAATTGATGGAGCGTATCGTGAAGAATCAGCGTCAGATTATTGCCGATGTGACCAAACGGCCCGCCAAGGAGACGCCACAGGTATGGGCGCTCTATAAGGAGGTGCTTGATTATTATGATAAAGGTATGAAAGTCCCTGATGACGTACTGATCCTGCTTTGTGACGATAACTGGGGCAATGTGCGCCGTGTGCCCAATGCCCTGGAGCGTAAGCACAAAGGTGGCTGGGGTCTTTATTATCACGTTGACTACGTGGGTGCCCCTCGCAATTCAAAGTGGCTGAACGTGACGCCTTCGCAGAATATGTGGGAGCAACTCTCCCTTGCTTATAATAACGGTATCGACCGTATGTGGATCCTAAATGTCGGTGACTTGAAACCCATGGAGTATCCTATCCAGTTGTTCATGGACATGGCTTGGAAACCATGTGCTGTCAGTGTGGATGTGGTAGGCTCGCATACCTTGCCTTTCTGCATAGAGACTTTTGGAAAAGAACAAGCTCCTGAGGCTGCCCGCCTGTTGAACCAGATCTCTAAAATCAACGGTCGCAGTACGGCTGAGATGCTGGATGCCAGAACCTATGCTTTGGATGAGTGGCCGCGGGTCATCAGTGAATATCAAAGTCTGGAAATTGCTGCTTTGGAGCAATTTTCGTCCATTTCATCGGAATATAAGGATGCCTATCGGCAGATTATTCTGTTCCCTGTTCAGGCCATGAGCAATTTGCATCAGATGTATTATGCACAAGCCATGAACCAGAAACTCTATAAGGAACAGAATCCCGAGTGTAACCGTTGGGCAGACGAAGTGGACCGTTGTTTCAAAAGAGATGCAGAACTCTGTGCCTATTATAATAAAGAGATGTCCGGCGGAAAGTGGAATGGCATGATGACCCAGAAGCATATAGGCTATCGCTCATGGAATGATGACTTTGCAGCAGGCGATGTGATGCCAGCCGTGAATCGGATCAAAGAGCAGGATGGTGGCAATGTGTTCACGGAAAAAGACGGTTATGTGGCCATAGAGGCAGAGCACTATTATCAGAAGAATGAAGCTGCCGGTTCTCCACTTCTGGTGATTCCTGGCATGGGACGTACGTTGAGCGGTGTTCGCATTGATGGAGGTAGCTTGCTCTATAAATGGGAGACAACCAGTGATTGTCAGCAGGCAACCGTTCATGTCGTCGTGAAATCAACGCTTGATTATCTTAACAAGGGTGGTCTGGAATATGAAATCAGTGTGGATGGTGGGACTCCCCAGGTTGTGAATTTCAATTCCAACCTGAACGAAAAACCGGAGAACATCTACAGTATCTATTATCCCACAGTAGCCCGCAGGGTGGTGGAGAGCACCGTCAAGTTCCCCATGACCAAAGGCTTGCATACCCTGAAGTTTGCCCCTAAGGATCCGAATATCATACTGGAGAAGATCGTGATTGACCTTGGCGGCTATCACCGGCAATTCCTTTACGGCGAGGAATCCCCCCGTAAATATGAATAAAAATGAATGAAACATTTTGAAATGTCATACTAAAACCGTATTTTTGCGGTTGAATCCCTTTTGCTGAATGAAACAACTACGAACTATCATTATCATAACCCTGGTCACGGTGATTTCCGGTCTGCTACATGCGGATATCGGACATCTTTATACTGGTGAGCAGATGTCGAGTTCTCTCATTGAATGTGTGACGCAAGACAAATATGGATTCCTGTGGGTGGGTACTGAATATGGCTTGAACAAGTTTGACGGCTACCGCTTCACCAGTTATTTCTCCGACCCCAAAGACAGTACATCCCTTGTGGTCAACGAGGTGGTGCGCCTGTTGAGCGACAGTCAGGGCCGCCTTTGGGTGGGTATGGGTAAAGGTCTTGCCAGGTTCGACTATGAAAAGAATCAGTTTCAACGCTATCATTTCCCGATAGCTGATTTGCCCCGTGTCAATTCTCTGATTGAAACTTCAAACGGCGATATCCTTATCGGAACGGCAGGCTTCGGACTTTTCAGTATCCGTAAAGGTGAGCAGCATATCACAGAGGAGAAAGCCTTTTGCAAGCGGCCTATTGATGATTTCTTCAGCCGTATGTTTGAAGATGACCAGCATAATATCTGGCGCAGTTCGCATCTGAATGTGCTGACTCGTTTTACCGTTAACAATCGCAAACCTACTGCTTTAAAGGATTTCGTGTCGCCCTATGGATTGCCTGTAGCCTATCTTAAGACAAACGATGGCGGATTCCTGGTGGTTTGTATCTCAGGTATTTTACGCTATGATTACGCCACGGGTCAACTGACTGATGCCGGCTATGATTTGTCGGCCCTTAACTCGCAAGTCTCCATCAAGCGCGCTTTGCGCAATAGTCAGGGAGACATTTTCATCGGAACTTCCGGCAATGGACTGATGGTGATTCCTAATCACAGCAATGTGCTTCAGCCTGTCGAGTCATACAGTGGCCGTTTCAATCTCGCAACCTCCAATATTGCCGATCTCATTGAGGATAAGGACCATAATTTATGGTTGGGCTGTTATCAGAAAGGACTTTTCCAACTGAATCAGGGCGAGGATGCTTTTAGCAGTTGGAATTTCTCTGAGCAGAACTATTTCATCGGCAGTAGTGTGTCTTCCATTGAAGCCGATGCAGCGACAGGCGATCTGCTTTGTACTGTCCAGAACAATGGCGTCTATCGGTTCAACCGTCAAGGTAAGGTCGTTGGTCGTCTTGCTACGCCCTCTGGCGCGAATTTCATCTACCACGACCGGCAAGGGCATTGGTGGCTGAGTACCTTGAATGCCCTTTATGCCTATAATCCTGTTACAGGCGTCAGTCAGCACAGGCAGACTTTTGATGGATGGGGTGTGAACTGCATGGCCGATGACGGGCAGGGACGGCTTTATCTCTGTAACTATGGTAAGGGTATGGTCATCTATGACACTGCGTCTGGTGAAGCGACCAAGGTTTTTATGCAGACTCAGGATGGAACTGGAAACACGCTTTGCAACGACTGGATCAAAACAATGTTCATTGACCGATACGGTATGCTCTGGATTGGAACGAGTAATGGCCTTTCTTGTATGGACACCCAAACGCACCAATTCAAGCAATTTGGGAAGCGCGTTTTGCTGAAAGGCATTATGTGTACGTCTTTCGGTGAACAGCGTCAGGGAAATATCCTCGTCGGAACCAACAACGGTCTTTTTATCTACGACCGTATCAAGAATCAGTTGACCGAATTCCCAGGAGCGGAGAATCTCCGTAACAAAATTATCTATGGCATTGTCTCTGACCGCGAAGATGATCTCTGGATCAGTACGTCAATGGGCATCTGGCAGTATTCGCAAAAGAATAAGCAGTTTATTCCGCATATCCATGGCAATGGATTGACCAACAAGGAATATGTTCAGAATGCCGTCACCCAGACGGCTGACGGGCTGATTGCTTTTGGAACCAATGATGGCATTACTGTCTTCAATCCGGAAACGGTTAAGAATAGCAGTATGGAAATGGGAGAGGTGTATCTCACCAACTTTATTATCGGCAATCGACAGCTCAATTGTCTGGATGACCATTTCGAGATTCCATACGATGAAAGCACGTTCACGATGGAATTTTCGCTGTTGACTTATAAGAATTCGGAAAACATCACTTTCGAATACCGTATCAATGGAGTTGGAGACTGGACCTCCACCAGCGAAGGACAGAATGCCATTTCGTTTAATAAGATGAAACCCGGAAAGTATGTCATCGACGTGAGAGCGGTGAGTAATGGACAGACTTCTAAGAGCATCAAGACCATCACGGTAATCGTACAGAATCCGTGGTATGCTTCCCCTTGGGCTTATCTGTTGTACGCGTTGCTTTTCGCCGGACTTTTCGTGTTGGGCGTTTACTGGTTTGAGCGTCGTCGTAAGGCTGATCTCGAAGAGTCGAAGATGCGTTTCCTCATCAATGCCACTCATGATATCCGCTCCCCACTGACACTTATCATGGGTCCATTGAAGAAACTGAAGATGCGTGTCAGTGATGAGGAGAGCCTGGAAGACATCGAAACCATAGACCGTAATGCTCAGCGGTTGATGCAACTCGTAAACCAAATACTCGACGAGCGTAAAATAGATAAGAACCAGATGAGGCTGCATTGCAGGGAAACGGACCTCGTTTCATTCATGCGCGGCATTTTCAAGCTCTACGAATACAACGCCCAGCAGCGAAATATCAAATTTACCTTCACGGCCAATAGTTTAGTAAGCGGTCATGACATGAATGCAAACGAAGCACCCCTTCAGCCCAAAATCATGGCATGGGTGGACCGCGTGAATTTTGACAAAGTGATATCCAACCTGCTATCCAATGCCTTCAAATATACTTTTGATGGCGGAGAAATCAATATTGAACTTGTAGAAGAGGAAAAGCAGATAGTCATTAAGGTGCGCGATAATGGCATCGGCCTGGATGAAGACAAGCCCGAGCGTCTCTTTGACCGCTTCTATCAAGGGAGCAACAGCCGTGACCTGCATCTCGACGGTACGGGCATCGGCCTCAATCTCTCTAAAGCTATTGTCAATATGCATGGCGGTGAGATTAAGGCGATGAACCGCGAAGACGGTATGCGTGGCACGGTATTGACTATCATGCTGAAGAAAGGCAATAGCCATCTGAAACCGGAAGAAATAGAGTCCAAGGAAGAAATGGGTGATTTGAAATCCTCTGTCAAAAGGCAGGCTTCCAAGAATTTCCGTATTCTCATTGTCGATGACGATGCAGAGATAGCAGGATATGTTCGTAACGAACTGGGAAACTGGTATCGTTTCGATGCGGCTCCTAACGGCAAGGAAGCGCTGAAAGCCTTGCTCACGGGTAAATACGACCTTGTGATTTCGGATGTGCTGATGCCTGAGATGGATGGTATCACGCTGCTGAAGAAAATCAAGGGCAATCCCAATATCAGTGACATTCCCGTAATTTTGCTGACCTCGAAGACCGAAGTCAGTGACCGTTTGGAAGGATTGAAACGCGGTGCCGACGCCTATCTTTCGAAGCCGTTCAATATGGATGAGCTCCATATCCTTATCGATAATCTGATTGATAATGTCCGCCGTCTTCGCGGAAAGTTCTCAGGCGCACAGAAACAGGAAGAGAAAATGGAAAAGGTAGAGGTGAAGAGCAATAACGACAATCTGATGGATCGGATTATGAAATGTATCAATGAGAATCTTTCCGATCCTGATTTCAATGTGGAGAAACTTACCGAACAGGTAGGTATCAGCCGTGCGCAGCTGCATCGCAAAATGAAAGAGATAACGGGTATCTCTGCAGGGGACTTCATCCGTAACCTTCGCCTGGAACAGGCCGCCCGCCTGATTGTGGAGAATAAGATAAATGTGACGCAGGTAGCATATGCTGTGGGATTCAATAACCAGACTCACTTCTCTACAGTGTTCAAGAAGCATTATGGCATGACCCCTACGGAGTATCAAAGCAAAAAGCTCAATACGCACTCTTCCCATGAAAAAGGGGTAGCCTCTCAAAATCATGATTATAAAAAGAATATAGACTATAAATAAAGAAAGAATGAGGAGAAATATCCTAAGCTGGAAACGTGTTGTTTCATGCGTACTGTTTGTAATTGCTCCTACCCTCATTGGGAGAGTAGGAGCGGGGCTTCTGCATGCAGAAGACGGTTCTCAATTGTGGCTGCGCTATGAGAAGGTGAACACCTGCAAAGTGATAACCAGCGAGAAGTCGCCTACGGTAGAGATTGCTGTACGCGAACTGTCGGACTATTATCAAGGAAGGACTATCACCTTGCTCATCGACAAAAATCAGGAAGAGCCACTCATCAATGACGGTTTCTTCATTAAGAATGATACAATTGTTGCCAGCAATGATCTCGGTCTGCTTTATGGAGCCTATGAACTTCTACGCCTGCAGAAAATAGGCAATCCCCAACTGAAAGGGAGAGGTTATTTGGAAAGAGGACTCAGGAGTGAGCCTTTCTTTTCGCTCCGTCTACTCAACCATTGGGACAATCTTGACGGGAGTATTGAGCGTGGTTATGCAGGTAATAGCATTTTCTGGGCAAAGGACCAGGCCGGTCTTTCCAAAGCCAATACCCAGCACCTTGTTGAATATGCCAGGGCCAATGCCAGTATCGGCATCAATGGAACTGTGCTTAACAATGTGAATGCATCGCCTAAGATTCTCACCAAACCCTATCTTAATGAGGTGAAGCGCATTGCTGACATTCTTCGTCCTTATGGCATCCGCGTATATCTCTCCATTAACTTCGCTTCCTCAAAAGCCCTTGGCGAAACGAAAACTGCCGACCCACTGGATGCCAAGGTGAAGGCATGGTGGAAACGTAAGGCAAAGGAAATTTACAATCTGATTCCAGATTTCGGAGGTTTCTTGGTAAAAGCCAATAGTGAAGGTCAGCCCGGTCCTTTCGATTACAACCGAACGCATGCCGATGGAGCCAATATGCTGGCAGATGCCCTGAAACCTTTTGGTGGCATCGTGATGTGGCGCTGCTTTGTCTATGGTGCTGCCCATAAGGGCGAGGACCGCGTGAAACAGGCTGTTTCAGAGTTCAAGCCATTAGACGGTCAGTTCCGTGACAATGTCATTCTCCAGACCAAGAACGGCCCGCTTGACTTCCAACCACGTGAACCATATAGTCCGATTTTTGACCAGATAGTGCAAACACCGAATATGGTGGAGTTGCAAATAACCCAGGAATATCTCGGACAGTCGCGCCATCTGGTCTATCTGGCACCTATGTGGAGAGAGTTTTTCGAATACGTTCATCCCACCAAACTCCGCGGTATAGCCGGTGTTGCCAACATTGGTGATGATGCCAACTGGTGTGGGCATCATTTCTCACAGGCCAACTGGTATGCTTTTGGCCGTCTGGCGTGGAGCCCATTCATCGGTAGCGAGCAGATTGCCAGAGAGTGGCTCCGTCAAACGTTTACGATGGAAAGAGGATTTGTGGAGGCTATGCAGCGTGTGATGATGGAGAGCAGGGAGGCTTGTGTGAACTATATGATGCCTCTCGGACTACATCACATATTTAAATTCGACCACCATTACGGTCCTGAGCCCGATGGCTTCAAGGCAGATTATCCTATAGAATGGTGCCCCGTCTATTATCATAAGGCAGATGCAAAAGGCATCGGTTTCGACCGCAGTTCTACGGGTTCAGATGCTGTCAGCCAGTACCGTGAACCGCTGAATGAAATCTATAATGATTTAAGGAGTTGCCCCGAGGAGTATCTGTTATGGTTCCATCATGTGCCTTGGAATTATCAGATGCGTAGCGGCCTCACTCTCTGGCAGGAGATGCAGGAGAAATACAACAGTGGTGTACGCGACGTGGAGCGTTTCTGTATGATATGGGATAATATGAAGCCCTATTTCCAGAATGATATGCAGCGCTGGAACGAGGTGAAGACCCGATTGGATCACCAGTTGGAGAATGCCCGTGAGTGGCGCGATGTCTGTTTGAAATACTTCGGTAGTTTTGCTAATTCCAATCAAAACAAGAAATAATGGATTCCAAACACCTCATAAAGATTTTTCTACTGCTGTCATTCTATGTAGTTTCTGCTTCTGGTGCTCAGCGTGACGTCAACCGTCTTTTCATCCTGGGCGGTGAATTGAGCAACAGTGCGGCCACCTCCGTGGAGGATGTTGACGAGGTGATGCCGCGTATGTCAGCCCTTGGATTGAACACCGTGCTCGTGCCTGCCTATTGGGATTTGATAGAACCCGTGGAAGGACAGTATGACTGGACACTTGTGGATCGCGTCATAGATAAGGCTCGCGAATGCAAGTTACAGGTGGTTTTCCTATGGTTTGGCGTGTGGAAGAACTCAATGTCGTGTTATGCTCCTTTATGGTTCAAGCAGGACACGAAGCGTTTCCCCCGTGCCATGACAAAGAATGGCAAGCCTTTAGAAATTGCCTCCGCTTTCTCGGAGAATGTATTTCAGGCTGATTGTAAAGTGTTTACCAAACTCATGGAACATTTGGCGCAAAAAGACCCACGGAAGGAAACGGTCATTATGCTTCAGATAGAAAATGAGATAGGTATGCTTGAAGATGCCCGCGACCACTCGCCGCTGGCCGAGTCCTTTTACCGAAAAAGTCAGTATCCTAATACATTGGAAGGCGATGAGGCCTTTATGGCTGAGCATTATGCACGCTATGTGGAACGTTTAGCCCAAGTGGCCCGCAAGTTTTATGATGTGCCGCTCTATGTGAATGCAGCCATGAATAGCCGTGGTCGTAAACCCGGTGAGTATCCTTCGGCCGGACCGTTGGCCCATTTGGCTCCCATCTGGAAGAAATACGCGCCGAGTATCGATATGCTGGCTCCGGATATTTATGATACGGGATTTAAGGGATGGGCCCGGCAATATGCACTTCCTGATAATCCATTATTCATTCCTGAAAGCCGTTGCTGCGAGAATAGTGGTGTGCGTGCACTTTATTCCTTTGGCGCTTTTGACGCCATCGGTTTTTCTCCGTTTGCCATCGATCAGTCACCGGCAGAAGATACCCACCATGTCTCGGAGGCATATGGCCTTATCCGGCAGATGAAGAACTACCTGCAGAAAGCCCGTGAAAAGGCTTGGGAGAAAGGCCGTTGGCAACAGGACAACGGCCTGTGGGGCGTTCTTTTCGATCATGAAGACAAAGAAGAAATGATTTCCGATGGCAATATAGTCTTGACTTGCCGCCATTATTTCACCCTGCCTTGGGATGCGCGTGCCAAGGCTGACGAATGGGCAGAAGGAGGTGCTATTATATATAAGGTGGCCCAGCATGAATACCTGATAGCAGGCAGCGGTGTGGTCGTGGAGTTCAAAACCCAGAGCGAATTGCGGCAGGAAAAACGTACGACCTTAGGTGAGGATGGTTTTGTGGATAAGGGAAATGTAGACCTCAGTAGTGTTTCTTCTGCAAAAGAAGCTCGGTGGCAGGGCAAACGTATCGGTATTGGATACGTGGATCAGGTGAAGATAGATGAAGTTGGAAACTTGATTTATATTCGTCGTGATAACGGCGATCAGGACCACCAGGGGCGTCATGCCCGCATCTCGGTGGGTGATTATAAGATCCTCCATGTGAAACTCTACGATTATTGAGCCAGTTTCCTCACTTTATTCAAAATAAGCAGAAAGTTTATTCTATGTCTCAAAAAACTTTCTGCTTTTTTCATTTTATGACGTGACGACATCATTTTTCGGATAGAGACAATCGTTCATTTGTATGAAACAAACTTTAATTTCACTATATAATTATTTATATAATTTTGCAGCGGAATGTGAGACATATCGTTTGTTGCACTTTCTGTCTGGCTAAGAATCAAATTTAAATTATTAACTTAATACAAATCTTAAATAATTGCTTATGACGTAATAAAAAACTGTTCTTTTGACATTACTCTTCCTGTTGGGGAGGTTTATGTCGCTTTTTAACTAACCAAAGCATAACCCAAATTAAATAATTATGAATTCAAACCTTAGAAAAACAGTCTTGTTGCTGGGATTATTCGCATCCGTAGGAATGGTGAATCCCTTGCAAGCAATGGCAACGCCTGAAGGCAACTCAACAGAAGCCTTGCAACAGGCAAAGAAGATTACCGGTAATGTGAAGGATTCCCAAGGACCGCTTATCGGTGCAACTATTATGGAGAAAGGAACTACCAATGGTGCAGTAACAGACATCGATGGTAATTTCTCATTAAACGTTAATCCAGGTGCCACACTGGTTATTTCCTATGTAGGCTACGTCGACCAGGAAATAAAGGTTGGCAGCGCTTCGGACTTCAACATCGACATGAAAGAAGAAGGCCACAGTCTGAACGAGGTGGTGGTTATCGGTTATGGTACGCAGCGCCGTGAGGCCGTCACAGGTTCTGTGGCTAACATCGGCGGTGAGAAACTGAACCAGATTGCAGCCACCAACGCAGCCCAGGCTCTGCAAGGTCGTGTGGCCGGTGTGCTCATGACGCAGACCAGTTCAAAGCCCGGTGCTGAGATGCAGATTCGTATCCGCGGTCAGCGTTCATTGAGTGCAAATAACGATCCATTGATCGTGCTCGACGGAATTCCTTTCATGGGACAGCTCTCAGATATCAATCCTGCTGACATCAAGTCGATGGACATTCTGAAAGATGCTTCTGCAACGGCCATCTACGGTTCTCGTGGTGCCAATGGTGTAATCATCATCACTACCGTGAAAGGAGCTCAGGGAACTCCTGCCAAGGTTTCTTACAATGGTTATGTTAACTTTAAAACCGTATTCCACAAATATCCGATGATGGATGGACCTACATACGCTAAGTTCCGTAAATATGCCGGCAGATACCAGAATTCTCTGGATGAGAGCGACGACACCAATACCGACTGGCAGGATCTCTATTACAAGACAGGTGTTGGCCACAGTCATGACGTAAGTGTTTCCGGAGGCACCAATGGTGGAAGCTACAGCTTTGGTGCTGGTTACTATCACGATGAGTCGGTGGTTCCTACTGAGCAATACAATCGTATCTCAATTCGTGGTAATTTCGACCAGATGGTGGGCAAATACTTCCGCTTTGGTCTGAGCACCAATACAAGCTATCGCAAGAACGAGGGTAGAAGTGATATTTATAATGTTATCAGCAAGAGCCCTTTGGCTAGCCCGTATGACGCGGACGGTAATATTAAACGTTTCATAACGCTGCCTGCCGATGACCAGTCGGTTATTACAAAGGATGTTGCCGAAAGTATGAAAGATGTGTGGCTTAGCGAGAATAAAGGTATCGGTACTTACAACACATTGTTCGGTGAGGTAAAGTGTCCCTGGGTAGAGGGTCTGAGCTATCGCATCAACGTAGGTCTGAACTTCCGCAACTCTAAGAGTGGAAACTTCAAAGGTACTGGCGTCTTCGAAAAGGACGAGAATGCCATCAACGGTGGTGGTATCAGTGAAAACCAGACTCGTAACTGGGCTGTGGAGAACATAGTCTCGTTTGACCGTACTTTTGCCGAGAAGCACAATATCAACGTGGTAGGTATGTATTCTGCAGAGCAGACAACATTCGAATCTACTGGTGCTTCCGCACAGGGTATCCCATCTGACCAGTTCCAATACTACGCACTTGACAAGGCTACCGGTGAGAAGAAGCTCGAAGGCTATAATTATTGGCAGAGTGGCTTGATGTCTTGGATGGGTCGTGTGATGTACTCTTATGACAATAAGTATATGATTTCTGCCGCTCTCCGTTCGGATGCTTCTTCACGTCTGGCAAAAGGCCATCAGTGGCATACTTATCCTGCTGTCAGCGTGGGCTGGAACGTTGCACGCGAGCAGTTCATGGAGAATCTGACATGGATCGATAACTTGAAATTGCGCATTGGTTATGGTGAAACATCTAACCAGGCTATTTCGCCTTATTCTACATTGGGTGGTTTGGCTATCCGTAACTATAACTTCGGTGATACCTACAAGGCTGGATACTATGTGAACGCACTGCCTAACCCAGAACTGGGATGGGAGTACAGTAAGACCTGGAACTTCGGTGTAGACTTCTCTTTGTTCAAGGGCCGTCTCTCCGGTACATTCGAATATTATATTCAGAAGACCAAGGATGTCTTGCTCGACGTGTCAATGCCTTCTACTTCTGGTGTGAGTGGCTTCACTGGCAATATTGGTAACACCCAGAATAAGGGATTTGAACTTTCTTTGAACGGTATCATTATCGACAACAAGAATGGTTGGAACTGGGAGGCAGGTATCAACCTCTATGCTAACCGTAACAAGTTGACCAAACTGGCTACCGACGATCCCGATGGTAGAGACGAAGGCAACCGCTGGTTTGTGGGCTATCCTATCGATGTTATCTACGACTACGAGTACGACGGACTGTGGAATGCTGAAGACGTTTATCAGGTGGGAACCGATGCTGACGGTAAGCCCATTACCAACCTTGACATTCTGGAGCCAGGTGGCAACCTCGGTATGATAAAGGTGAAGTATAATGATGATGTCCTCGATGCCAGCGGTAAGCCTACACGTGCCATCGGTCCTGACGACCGTCGTATACAGAGCATGGAACCCGACCTGCTTGGTGGTTTCAACACTACCGTTACTTACAAGAACTTCGACTTCACCGTAATTGGTGCCTTCCAGATTGGCGGAAAGGTGATTTCTGCCATCCACGGATCTAATGGTTATCTGAACATGCTGACAGGTCGTCGCGGACAGCTGGATGTTGACTACTGGACAGAAGAAAACACAGGTGCCAAGTATCCGAAACCTGCTGGTGCCGGTGATACTGATAATGCCAAGTATGCTTCTACGCTGGCATATTTCAACGGTGGTTACCTGAAGATTCGTGCCATTACGCTGGGTTACGACTTTGCTAAATTGCAGGCTGTCAAGAATTTTGGTATCAGCCGTCTGCGCCTTTATGCAACCATCCAAAACCCGTTTGTGCTCTTCTCGCCCTACACGAATGAGTGCGGTCTTGACCCTGAGACCAACTCTTGGGCTAACGAAAACACGGCTGTCGGTTATGGTGAGTATTCTGGCAAGCACAAGATGCCTATCATAGGTTACAATACACCTGTAACCCGCAACTTCATGTTCGGTCTTAACGTAACATTTTAATTAATAATACATAGTTATGAAAATGAAAAATATAAAATATATTCTTGCTGCGGGTCTAGTAAGTTGTGGGCTTACCGCAACCTTGATATCTTGCTCTGATGTCCTTGACGAGCAGCCGCGCAGCCAGTTTGATACGTCTTTCTTTAACACAAAGACGGGTATCGAGGGTGGTCTGACCTCACTCTATGCTCACTTGCGCTGGTTCTATGGTGACGGATACTATTTGAATAGTTGTGAGACGGGTACCGATGAGTATACTTATGCACAGTCGGGTTCAGGCTTGAATTTCCAGTCGCTTGACGAGACTGGCAAGGGTGACATTACGTCAACCAACTGTGATGCAGGTCGTCTTTGGGGAACAGCGTTTGCCAATATTAATACTGCCAGCGGTATCATCGAGAATGGTGCTGAGGCAGGAATCGACGCTTCCCTATTGGCCGAGGCTCACTTCTTCCGTGCTTTCGACTATTTCCTATTGGTGCAGACTTTCGGTGGAGTGCCCCTGGATTTGGGTGCTGGTGAACTGAAGTTCAACACTTCTACGGTTCGTACGTCCGTACGTAACACGGTGCCTGAGGTATATGCTGCCATTTTCGCTGATCTTGAGAAGGCTGTTTCTGATTTGCCTGAGAATCCCCGTCTCACTGGTACAGCCACCAAGAATCTTGCCCGTTTGTATCTTTCTAAGGCATATCTCACCTATGCTTGGTGGTTGCAGAACCCCAACAATATCCCCACTTATCCTGAGTGCAGTCGTGATGCCGGTCAGGCCAACAGTTATTTCCAGAAGGCTTACGACACGGCTATGCAGGCTATCAATAATCCTGGTCCATACAAGCTGCAGCCCACTTTCTATGACGTGAACGTGGCTACCAACGACCGTAACTCAGAGATTATGCTCTATGCCGACCATGACGAGAATGAGACCTATGGTAACGGTGGTGCAGGTTACGGCTGGGGTAACGGTGGTGCTCCTGAAAACTTCGCCTACTGGTTCGAAACCTGGAACTATACTGAACTGAGGGCAATAGGTCAGTCTGGTGCGGAGATAGACCCCGTTCAGCGTGAGGCCGTACAGGCTCTCGGACGTCCTTGGACACGTATTGCTCCTGTGGCAAGCGCTTTCATGGCTGGTGGTGTCTGGGAGGATGCTGTCAAGGCTATCGACTCTCGTTACGATGCTACATTTACACTGCGCTACCACACCAACTGGAAGAAGGGTGGTGGAGACAAAGCAAGTAAGAATGATTATGTGATTGGTGCCAACGGCCTGCATGTCGGTCCTAATGAAGTGATTTTCAGTTGGGTTTCAGAGGCTGAGGACGCTAATATCGTTTACAATATTCCTGCTTCAGGCAACGGCAACGGTAACCTCGGTCTCGGTGAGATGCAAGGCCGTCCTGACTTTGTGGTTGGTGTGAACCATATCAGCCGTAAGAAATATCCTATCAACTGGAAACTTGGCATCTATCGTACGGATAACGCAGATGGCTTAGGCTCAAAGGTAAACGGTGGTTCACCACGTCCTTTCAATATCGCCAAGTTCTCAGAGTTCTATCTCATCGGTGCTGAGGCTGCCGTGAAGCTGAACAAGAACGCTGAAGCCCGTAACCTGGTGAATGTGCTCCGCGCCCGTGCCGGTAAGCAGACCTTCAGTCAGAACGACAACGTGAAGGTCAGTGTTGATCACAGCGATGAGATGGTGGCAGCCACACCTCAGACCATCACTATCGACTACATCCTTGATGAGCGCAGTCGCGAGTTCTGGGGAGAAGGTTACCGCTGGTTCGACCTCGTTCGTACCCAGAAGTGGGCTGAGCGTGCAGGAACCTATAAGATTGCTGGTGCAGGTTATAAAGACAAAGATTTGGAGACCTTTACACGTAACATTCCTGCCAATCACTATTTGCGTCCGATTCCTCAGGGCCAGCTTGATGGTATGGAAATGTCTGATGAAGATAAGAAGAACTATCAGAATCCTGCCTATAGGTAATTAGTTTGATATAAGTATGTTTGATAAAGAGGGCGTGTCTGGGTGATACGCCCTCTTTTCTTTGACAACAAAGTAAATTAGTTTGTTCTGCTTCCAGGCTTTGGAAGACCTGCAAGTAACCATCAGAAGACGGACAAAGTAAATTAGTTTGTTGTCGGCCTGAAGCCTGCACGCAAGGCTAATTGCAAAACGAAGTTGTCAAAAGGCTTGCTGGCGGCGATAAAAACCATAAAAAAGAAGAAATTTCTTTGCCTTTCATTGTTTTCTTTGTAATTTTGCAAGCAAAATAGCAAGATAACAATTAATTACAATTATGGCAAAGAAAGCATTATTGATGATTCTCGATGGATGGGGAATCGGACAGCATGGGAAAGGTGACGTGATTTTCAACACGCCGACGCCTTATCTCGATTATCTAACCGCTGTCAGCGCACACTCACAGTTGGCGGCTTCTGGCGAGGACGTGGGTCTGCCCGACGGACAGATGGGTAACTCGGAAGTTGGACACCTCAATATCGGTGCCGGACGTATTGTTTACCAGGACCTTGTGAAGATCAACCGTGCCTGCAAGGATGGTTCTATCCTGCAGAATAAGGGTGTTGTTGAAGCATATAACTACGCCAAGGAGAACGGTAAGAAGCTTCACCTCATGGGACTGACCTCCGACGGTGGTGTGCATTCCAGCCTTGACCATCTTTTCAAGTTCATCCAGATGGGTAAGGAGTTCGGACTGAAGAATCAGGTGTTCGTCCATTGTTTCATGGACGGGCGCGATACAGACCCGAAGTCGGGTAAAGGTTTCATTCAGCAGGTGACTGACTGCTGCGCTCAGAATGATGCTGCCATTGCCAGCATCGTAGGCCGCTTCTATGCCATGGACCGCGACAAGCGTTGGGAGCGTGTGAAGGAAGCCTACGACCTCATCGTGGCCGGACAGGGCAAACAGGCTCAGGACATGGTGAAGGCCATGCAGGAAAGTTATGACGAAGGCGTCACCGACGAGTTCATCAAGCCTATCCACAATTCTACTGTAAACGGTGTTATTGAAGAGGGCGACGTGGTTATCTTCATCAATTTCCGCAACGACCGTGCCAAGGAACTCACCCAGGTACTCACTCAGCAGGATATGCCCGAGCAAGGCATGAAGACTATTCCTGCCCTGAAATACTACTGCATGACTCCCTATGATGCTTCATTCACAGGCGTCAGCATCCTCTTCCCCAAAGAGAACGTGGAGGATACGCTCGGCGAATATCTCTCCAAGCTTGGCAAGAAACAGCTTCACACCGCAGAAACTGAGAAGTACGCCCACGTGACATTCTTCTTCAATGGCGGACGTGAGAAGCCTTTCGAAGGTGAGGACCGTATCCTGGTGCCTTCTCCAAAGGTGGCCACCTACGACCTGAAGCCCGAGATGTCAGCATATGAAGTGAAAGACAAATTGGTAGGCGCTATTAATACCCAGGAGTACGATTTCATCGTGGTGAACTTCGCCAATGGTGATATGGTGGGACATACCGGTGTCTATAACGCCATTGCCAAGGCCGTATGGGCTGTTGACCATTGCGTGGAGGAAGTTATCGAGGCTGCCAAAGCCAATGACTACGAGGCCATTATCATTGCCGACCACGGTAATGCCGACAACGCCATCAACCCCGACGGCACGCCGAATACCGCTCACTCGCTGAACCCCGTACCTTTCATCTATGTGACCAACAATAACTCGGCTACGGTGAAGGACGGTCGTCTGGCCGATGTGGCTCCCTCTCTCCTCCATATCATGGGACTGGAACAGCCCGCCGATATGACTGGTGAGAACCTGATCTCAGACAATAAGTAATAAACAAAAATAATCCCCCTGCCGTAGCGACAGGGGGATTATTGTATCTATAGGTCAGCGCACGACCTTGCGCGCCTTTCCGTTGCTCATTTTCAGAATCTGGATTCCGCGATATGCGGGGCCCACTTGCTGTCCGTTCACGCTATAACGGTTGGTGATGGTGGGCTTCTGGACTTCAGTTGCCGGCTGGATGCCATTGACCTCCGAAAGGTAGGTCAGCCGTGGGATGATGGCCAATGAAACGGCTTCGTCCTGTTTGTACCATTTATAGGTGCCCAGCGGCTTGTGGCTCAGCGGGTCCTCGTCTTCGAGATAGTGGTAAACGGTGGATTTCCCACCTTCATCCCGTCTTACCGAAAGGACGCTCATGTCATCTTTGGCGTAGGGATTATCCTTTTCGTTATTGGTCATACCTTCGATGACGACGAAGAACTCCGAATCAACCGTTACCTTCTTGTCCAGTTTAAATTTCGTGGGCATATAGTAATCTTGGTCGTACACGAGTTCGCTGGCAGGCAGGGTGGATGAAGCAATCACTTCTCCGGGCATGCCGTCGGCATCGGGCAGGCAGATGCTTACGGTAATGGGTGTCGTTTCGTCGATGGCTGTGGTTTTGTCGAAGAGCACCTGCACGGAGTCTATCTCAACAGTCACGGCCGGTTTGTCGAAATGTTCTGCGTATTTGAGCATGCCAAGCCAGTTGGTTCCTCCGTAGTAGCCGTAGAAGCCCATGGTGATGGTTCCGAGTAAGCTTTGCTCCTCGACAGCGATGTTCCATGCATATTGCGAACCGCCCACTTGGATAGCGTTCTTCATGAAGTCGCTGGAGCTGCCTGCGCCGTTGCTCACGTCGAGCGTCATGCCATAGACTCCCTCTTCAGCATAGGTCACCGAAGGATTCTGTTCGCTACTGGTGGCTGGCTCTCCGCCTTGGAAGGTCCAGCTCCATGAAGTGGGCTTTCCGCGGCTCTGGTCCTGATAGGCTATCGTGCCGCCTTTCGGGATGAAGAGTGCTGCCCATGGTGAATAGTAAGGCATGTCGGGCAGGCCGATATAGGCATGGGGAGCCTGTTGCTTCACAATTACGTATTGCTGCCGGGTGTAGGTTGAACTGCCGCTTCGGTTGCTCGCCTTCAGCGTCACGCTGTAGGTTCCGGCATTGGGATAAATCACGGTGGGGTGCTGTTCGTTGCTTGTTGCAGGCTCTCCGCCTTCAAAGGTCCATTCCCATGAAGTGGGATTGCCGGTCGATTGGTCTTGGAAGTGCACTTTGTCTTCCTCATAGATTTCCACGACGGCATCCTCGCTTTCATTCTTCTCCACCAACTTGAAGCCGTCGATGAAGAGGTCTTCACCTTCAGGACCATTATACCGGAATGAGAAGGTACACTTCTTGCCGGCATAACTGTCGAGGTCAATGCTGAACCGCTGCCAGAGGGGACCGGTGAACTCATGGTCCTGCGACCATTGGAAGCCGCTCAGTATCTTTTCTATCTTATCGGTTTCTGTGTCATAGATATACAGTTCCCAGTCTGCATAGACAAGATAAACGGATCTGAAACAGGCATAGAATTCGAGCATGCTGTTGGGGTGTATGTCCAATATCGGTGAAGAGCACAATTCGTTCTGATAGCTGCTTGAGGAGTAGTTCACACCCAGCGAATACTTGCTGTTCTCGTCGATGGACGAGAATGGGGGCTGGCCACTGTAGGTGGGGTTCTCTGCAAGATACCATGTGAACTTGCCGGAGTTGCTGGGACTGTACGACCAGGAGTTGATTTCTTCCTCAGTGTCCCAACCCTGATAATAATAGGTGGAACTGGATTCCAGGGCGGAAAACTTTGCTTGTGGTTGTGCCGACGAAACAAGACATGCCATAAAGGCTAAAACGATTAGAAAAAGATGCTTCATAATCTGCTATTATTAATAAGGTGTACGTAATTATTTAGAGGCTAATGCTTTCGATGCGGAGCTTGATGGTGCCGGCAGGTACACGGGCCTCTACCACGTCGCCTACCTTTTTATTGAGGAGTGCTTGGGCGATGGGTGACTTCACGGATATCTTTCCTTCTTGGAGATTCGCCTCGTTCGGACTGGCAATCGTGTAGGTCATTCTGCGGTTATTAGCCAGGTTGGTCATCTCCACCTTGCAGAGCAATTGCACACTGTCATCACTCAGTCGCTTCGTGTCAATCACACGGGCATTGGCAAGTACCTTTTGCTTGTAACTGATTCTGCTGAGCAGCCTGGCCTGAGCACGCTTGGCAGCGTGATACTCAAAGTTCTCACTGAGATCACCTTTGTCGCGGGCCTCAGCGATGGCTTCCCTGACCTGAGGCAGTTCCACGCTTTCCAATTGATGAAGTTCTGCCACGAGTTTGTCGTAGCCTTCCTGTGACATATATTCCATATTGTTTCTTTTTTGCTTGCAAAGATACAATTAAAAATGAAGAATGAAGAGTGAAGAGTGAAGATTTTTTATTATCTTTACGTCTCTTCGATCCGTGAAGATAGGCTGCATTCGGGAAAATTCAAAATAAATTTTGATTTTCCGCTCATTTGCACTATCTTTGCAGTATGAATGTACAGATAGAAGAAAGTTGGAAGCAACATATCGGAGCAGAGTTTGAGAAACCGTATTTCTCAGAATTGGTTAACTTTGTGCGTCAGGAGTATAGCACGATGACCTGCTATCCACCGGGACGTGAGATTTTTAATGCCTTTAACCTGTGTCCCTTTGATAAGGTAAAGGTGGTGATTATTGGACAGGATCCTTATCATGAGCCAGGGCAGGCTGAAGGACTTTGCTTCTCGGTGAAAGACGGTGTGATGATGCCGCCTTCACTCATCAATATCTTCAAGGAAATCAAAGATGACCTAGGTACAGATATGCCCCGTTCGGGTTCCTTGCGCCGATGGGCAGAACAGGGCGTGCTATTGCTGAATGCTACGCTTACAGTGAGAGCGCATCAGGCGGCTTCACATCAACGGAGAGGCTGGGAGGAATTCACGGATGCAGTCATTCAGGCTGTAGCTCGCGATAAAGAGCATGTGGTTTATATGCTGTGGGGCGGTTTTGCAAAGTCAAAGGCGCGTATTGTGAACCCGCAGCGCAATTTGGTCTTACAGAGCGCTCATCCATCGCCACTGAGTGCAAACCGTGGCGGATGGTTTGGTAATCACCATTTCTCGCTGTGCAACGACTATCTGGTAAAGACGGGACAAACTCCGATTCAGTGGTAATATGATGATACCTCCTATTATAGATGTTGCTGGCGTACTGGTTTCTTCGGATATCATCACCGAAAGATTCTGCTGCGACCTGGAACAATGCAAAGGTGCTTGCTGTGTGGAAGGCGATGCCGGTGCTCCGGTGACACTCGATGAAATTGGCGAGATAGAGGATGCACTGGATGTCGTATGGGAGGATATGACGGCTTCCGCTCAGGCCGTGGTGGATAGGCAGGGTGTGGCCTATACGGACCGTGAGGGGGAATTGGTGACTAGTATCGTAGGGGGAAAAGATTGCGTTTTTACTTATTATGACGATTTGGAAATAGCTAACACCCAACACCCATCAACCATCACACATTGTTGCCTATGTGCTTTGGAGAAGGCTTACAGGGCTGGAACCTCGAAATTCTGTAAGCCCATCAGTTGTGCGCTTTATCCCATTCGTGAGAAACGGTTCAGCAGTGGCCTTATCGGATTGAACTATCATCGTTGGAGTGTGTGTGAATGTGCAAGAAAAAAGGGAAAGTCACTTGACCTTCCCATATATCGTTTTCTGAAAGAACCGCTTATCCGCCGCTTTGGCAAGGAATGGTATGCGGAATTGGAAACAATCGTCAAAGAATTGGCAGCGCAAGGGTTTGAACTATAATCTTTAACTCTTCCTGTACTTTGACGGCGACATCCCGACATGCTCTTTAAAGAACTTTCCGAAGAAACTCTGGTTGGGGAAATGAAGTTGTTGGGCAATCTCCTTGATGCTCAGCGCTGAATCCTTCAGCATGACACGAGCCTCGAGAATGACGTAGTTGTCAATCCATTCGTTGGGTGTGCGGCGGCTGACCTGCTTTACTGACTCAGAGAGATATTTGGGTGTGATGCAGAGTTGCTTGGCATACCAACTGACTCGTTTCTCTTCGCGGAAATTATTCTCCACAAGGTCGATGAATTGGGAGAAAATGACTTCAGCGCGCGATTGTTTGCGGTCGCTGCTTTGAATACGGAAAATAACATTGCCCAGATCGTAGATCATCGTCATCATCAGAGAGCGTACCACATCACGGCGGAAATGGTGGTCCTGTTTGTCCATTTTCTGCTTGATGCCCTGGAAATAGGTGCAGATATTGTTTACCTCATCCTTGTTGAGTGTGAAGACAGGATGCGTGCGTGAGAAAATGAAGATTGAAGATAGTTCGTGAATGCCCTTGATAATCTCGTGAAAGAAGTCATCGCTGAGCATAATGGCAATGCCTGAAAAACCGCCGCTAGGATGATAATTGTTGACCACCTGTCCTTCACTGATGATGATGATGTCGTTGACGCTTACGGTATGATTCAGGGTGTCTACGCTGTATTGCGCTTCCCCTTTAAGGCAAAGCCCCAACAGGATGCATCTCATCTTCATGGGACCTTGCGGCATGGGCACCTCGCTAAAGTCGTCGAAAAGCAGGATGTCGTCTTCAATGTGGCTACCATTATATATCTGTCTGGTGGCGGCTATGGAAATGTCAGTCATTGGATGTTTTTCCATTTTCCTTTCTTGATTTTAATAGTCTTGCTAATATGGTTGAAATGAACGGTGACGGTGCCGTTTTCTTTGCCGTAGATTCGGGCTGCCTTCACCTGTCCATCCTCCCAGGTCATATCGATTTCAAAACCACCGCGGGCACAAAGACCGCTTACACTACCGTCCTGCCATTCTTTTGGAAGGGCAGGGAGGAGCGTGATTTGCGTTGTGTGATTGGTGATGGAACTTTGCAGAAGCATTTCGCATACACCAGCTGTCCCACCGAAGTTTCCGTCAATCTGGAAAGGTGGATGGGCATCGAAGAGGTTTGGATAGGTGCCTCCACTGCGACGGCGGTCTGGCCCTCTGTAATTGTCAGGACTGACGTAGGTGAGCAATTTCTGATAAATATGATAAGCCTGTTCGGCCTCACCGAGTCGTGCCCAGAGGTTGATGCGCCATCCTGTACTCCATCCTGTTGTCTTATCACCTTTCTGGATGAGCGTCTCTTTACAGGCTTTCAGCAAATTGACATCCGTAAGATGGTTACCAGGATAGAGTCCTATGAGGTGACTCTGATGGCGATGCTTCGGGTCGAAGTCATCCCAGTCATAGTACCATTCGTTCAAGTCGCCCATGTGTCCTATTGTATATGGATGTAGCTTGTTTAAGGTAATATTCATGGGGATGCAATCGTCAACGATGCCCCAACCGTTCTGTTTGTCGCCATGCTTTACCAAGTTTTTGTGGGCAGTAATAGTATTGGTGAGCAGTTCTCGGATGATGGCGAGGTCGGCTGTGCCGCCATAGCAAGTCATGCCGTGGTAACCCTTGTCGGTAACATATTCATTCTCCGGCGATGTGGATGGCGCGGTAATCAGTTCGCCCGGTTTTTTAGGATTCTCTATGAGCCAGTCAAGACAGAAGTCGGCGGCTCCCTTCATTAGCGGGAAAGCCACATTGCGGAGGTATTCCTTGTCCTGCGTGAACTGATAGCGCTCCCATAGCGTGTTCACGAGCCATGCACCGCCCAGGTTCCAGTTGGCCCATTCGGGCTTTTCGTTTTTCTCACCCACAGGATTGGTCATGGCCCAGATGTCGGAGTTATGACTGCTGCACCATCCGCGGTCTATTCCATAGTAATTCTTCGCCGTATAACGCCCATTTTCCGACAAGGCTTTCACAAAGCCGTCGAGCGGCATGGCCATTTCTGCCAGATTTGCGGTGAAGGCTGGCCAGTAGTTCTCCTCCAAGTTGATGTTCACGGTATAGTTGCCACGCCAGGGTGACCACTTGTGTGGGGTCCATAGTCCTTGCAGATTGGCAGGAACGCCAGGCGTGCGTGAGCAACTGATGAGCAGATAACGGCCATATTGGAAATATAAAGTCTCAAGATAGGTGCTTGGGCGCCCGTCGCTATAGGCCTTGAGCAGTTCGTCCGTGGTCATGGTTTCCGACTCGTAATCATCTGAGAGACTGAATGTTCGGCCTGCTACCTTTTGTTTGGTACTTTTGCCTAATTCCAACTGTACCCGGGAATAATATTGACGGTAGTCTTCAATGTGACGTTCGCGCAATTGCGGCCAGGTGCAGTTTACCAAATGCCAGGCCATGTCGATCGCGTTATTGATGTAGTCGGCTCCTTCCGTCACCGGATGTTTGTCGAAGCCGTTGAAGCTCGTTGCATTGACAAAGCAGAGCGTCGCTTCGTCAACATCCCTGAGTTGCAACGTGGAGTCGCTCACGACAACACTGCCGCCCGTGTTGAAAACACGGAGGATGGAGCAGAAATGAATGCTGTTCTTTTCGTCCCCGATGGCATGTCCCAGCATGGTCAACTGGTTCTGGCTGGCTTTCACATGGTGAGGAACCTGTGAAGTGAGCCTGAGGTTGACGTTGATTGACTTTGCCTTGTTGGCCGTCAGATGCACAGCAATCACCTTGTCGGGGTTCGATGCCAGATATTCGCGCTGGTAGAGTACGCCGTTGCGCATGTAGGCAATGCTCGCTATGGCACTGTCGAGACTCAGCTCGCGGTGGTAACCTGTGATGCTGCCTGCATTGCAGTCATCGATGTAGAGCATGCCCAACGGTTGGTAGAACTGAGAGTTATGTCCCTGAACATGGAGTTGTAATGAATCAGCCAAGGCATAGTCCTCGTTGAACAAAGCCTCGCGGATTTTAGGAATCCACTGTGATGCCCCGGCATCCTCATTTCGGTCAACGGGCTGACCAGTCCACAAGGTGATATCGTTCAGGTATAGCGAGTCTGTATCAGCACCGCCATAGAGCAGGGCACCGATCTTTCCATTACCAATAGGCAACGATTCCTCAAAGAATGCTGCCGGACGGTTGTACCACAGGCGCATGGGCTGTTGACGGGCATTAGTCGGAATATTGACAATCGTCAATAGAATGACCGATAAAGTAATGCTGAGGCGGTATTTATTCATTATGAGTGTTTTAATAGCTTAGAAAAAACGGCAAGTGGATGATTCCACCTGCCGTTTTATTTGGATGGGGTATTATGCGTCGATGTTGGCGTAGGTGGCGTTCTTCTCAATGAATTCACGGCGCGGTTCTACGTCGTCGCCCATGAGCATAGAGAAGATTTCGTCGGCCTCGGCAGCATTCTCGATCGTCACCTGCTTCAAGAGTCGGGTCTTCGGGTCCATAGTGGTTTCCCAAAGCTGCTCCGGATTCATTTCGCCCAGACCTTTGTAGCGCTGTGTGTGAAGGGCTGAAGCATTCTCGTCGCCGGCCACATATTTGTCGATGAAAGCCTGACGCTGCTGCTCTGTGTAGCAATACTCCGAGAATTTCTTGTAAGTACACTTGTAAAGCGGCGGTGTGGCGATGTATAGGTGACCTTCCTGAATAACGCGCGGCATGAAGCGGTAGAAGAGTGTCATAATAAGGGTGTCGATGTGGGAGCCATCGACGTCGGCGTCGGTCATGATGATAATCTTGTCATAACGCAGTTTGTCGATGTTGGCTTCCTTGTCGCCTTCACCTTCCACACCAAAACGCACGCCGATACTCTGGATGATGTTCATCACGGATTCAGCTTCAAAGACACGGTGCCATTGAACCTTCTCCACATTCAGAATCTTACCACGGAGCGGCAGGATGGCCTGCGTGTAACGGTCGCGGCCCTGCTTGGCCGAACCTCCTGCGGAGTCACCCTCAACGAGGAATATCTCACATTCTTTCGGATCCTTATTGGAACAGTCGGCCAACTTACCGGGAAGACCGCCACCCGTCATCGGGTTCTTGCGCTGCACACTTTCACGGGCCTTGCGGGCTGCAATACGGGCCGTGGCAGCCAGTACCACCTTGTCGCAGATAAGACGAGCCTCCTTGGGATGTTCCTCCAAGTAGTTGGTAAGAGCTTCACCTACAGCCTGCTGAACGGCACCAGCCACTTCCGAGTTTCCGAGTTTTGTTTTTGTCTGTCCCTCAAACTGGGGCTCTGCTACCTTGATAGAGATAACGGCCGTAAGACCTTCGCGGAAGTCTTCACCGGCAATCTCAATCTTGGCTTTTTCGATATTCTTGGATATCTGGGGGTCAGCATCAGCATAGGCCTTCAGGGTACGGGTCAATGCCATACGGAAACCTGTCAGGTGGGTACCACCCTCAATGGTGTTGATGTTATTCACATAAGAGTGAATGTTCTCCGAATAGTCGGTATTGTACATCACAGCCACTTCAATAGGCGTACCTTGTTTCTCAGTCTTCAGATAGATAACATCGTCGAAAAGATGGGTGCGGTGGCGGTCCACATAGCGCACGAACTCCTTGAGTCCGTCCTTGGCGTGGAACACCTCCTGCTTGGTCTTGCCATCCTCATCGGGACGCAGGTCGGTAAGCGTGATGGTGATACCGGCATTTAGGAAAGCCAATTCGCGCATACGCTTGGCGATGGTTTCATAATTATAAGTGGTGGTGGTGAAGACGGTAGCGTCAGGCCAGAACTGCTGGCGTGTACCAGTCTTGTCCGTATCACCTACGATCTTGACGTCATAGAGCGGCTTTCCCTTTTCGTACTCCTGCTGATAGATATGACCATTGCGGAATACCTGACTCAGCATATGGGAAGAAAGGGCGTTCACACAACTTACACCCACGCCATGGAGACCACCACTGACTTTGTAGGAGCCTTTGTCGAACTTACCACCGGCATGGAGCACGGTCATAACCACTTCCAATGCACTCTTGTGCATCTTCTCATGCTCGTCCACGGGAATACCGCGACCATTATCTTGAACAGTAATGGAATTGTCTTCGTTGATGGTTACCTCTATATGTGTACAGTAACCGGCCATAGCCTCGTCTATGGAGTTGTCAACAGTCTCGTTCACCAAGTGGTGGAGACCCTTTTCTGAGATGTCACCGATGTACATAGCCGGGCGCTTACGCACGGCTTCCAGACCTTCCAGGACCTGGATATTACTCGCGGAATAATTGTTTCCGTTGTTTTGATTTTCTGCCATTTTAGTATTTTGCTATTAATAGAGTGCAAAGATACAAAAATTATCGCTAAATACGTAGTATTTAGATGCTAAAAAATTTAAAATAAAAAAGTCGCCAACCTTTTGGGTGACGACCTTTATTTTTTTGTTTGTTTTGTCCTTGCGGTTAGCCTAACTTCGCAATATGCTTGGCCAAGCTTGACTTCAGGTTTGAAGCCTTGTTCTTGTGGATGATGTTGGTCTTAGCCAACTTGTCCAGCATCTTCTGTACGGTGGGGTACATCTTTACAGCCTCTTCCTTGTCAGTGGTTGCGCGGAGTTTACGAACAGCGTTACGCATTGTCTTTGCGTAGTAGCGGTTGTGCTCATTGCGAGTCTTGGTCTGACGGATTCTTTTCTCCGATGATTTGTGATTTGCCATTTTCTTTTAATCTTTTAATTAATCTTTGAAATTTCGAATGTAGGTCTTATGTCACGAGGACTGCCTTAAAAAAGAAAAATCCCCCATCTTTTCCCTTGGCAATGGTTTGCCTCGTTAGCGCAGTCACTGCGCGGATGGCGGTTTTCTGTAGTAGTCCCTAGGAGAGTCGAACTCCTCTTTAGAGAATGAAAATCTCTCGTCCTAGCCGATAGACGAAGGGACCATCGTGCCTGTAAAGCGGGTGCAAAGGTACGAATAAAAGTGAAGAGTGAAGAGTGAAGCATGAAGAATTTTTAGGAAATTAATAATTTTTAAGAAATTCGTCAGCTTTCAAGCCTCTTCAAATGAACTCCCAATTCTTCACTCTTCACTTTTCATTCTTCACTTTATAGAATGCACTTCAGATTTTTGGCCAACTGTTCCTTGCTGCTGGCACCTACAAGGACTGATGTAGTGCCGCGCTGTTCCAGAATCCATCGCAGCGCCTTCTCGGCCAGCGTCTGACCGGCCTCCAGTGCCTCTGCATTCCATGCCTTCAGTTGGGCCAGCAGTTCGGGCGTCAGCATTTCTTCCCGGAGGAATTTGCCTTTGCTCATGCGGCTGTCTTGGGGAATGCCGTTCAGGTAGCGGTCGGTAAGCAGTCCCTGTGCAAGGGGAGAGAAGGAAATGAAACCAATACCGTTATCAGCACAATAGTCGAGGATGCCCTGCTCCTGCGGTTCGCGGTTGAGCATGTTCAGCTTGTCCTGGAAGATGAGCAGGGGCACATCGCGTTCCGAAAGATATTTGTCGGCAATCTTCAGCGCTTCCAAAGGCCAGCGGGAGATACCCACATAGAGTGCCTTACCTTGACGAACGATGTCCACCAATGCCTGAAGTGTTTCTTCCAGCGGTGTGTTGGGATCATAGCGGTGGCTGTAGAACAAGTCCACGTAGTCAATCTTCATCCGTTTCAGGCTCTGATCGATGCTTGCCATCAGATATTTACGGGAACCCCAGTCGCCATATGGGCCGGGCCACATATCATATCCTGCCTTCGATGAGATGAACAACTCGTCGCGATAAGGGCGGAAGTCATCGTCCATCAGCCGTCCCATCGTTTCTTCGGCGCTGCCGTAGGGAGGGCCGTAGTTGTTGGCTAGGTCAAAATGTACCACTCCGTGGTCGAAAGCATAGCGTGCCGTTTCGCGGCAATGCTCGTAAACATCGACTCCGCCGAAGTTATGCCAGAAGCCTAAACTCACTTCGGGTAGCATCACACCCGAATGTCCGCAACGGCGGTATTTCATCCGCTCGTAGCGCTGTTCGTCAGCAATATATTTCTCCATTGTTCAGATAGTTTTCGGCAAAGGTACGATTTAGTGAGCACAAATGCAAATAAAACTTGTTATAATTTGCTTTGTCGAGCGTAAGTACCTTCTGGAAAGGTACGAATAAGTGAGAACAAAATCAAAAAGAAACTTGTTTATTTTTGAATTGTCGAGTGTTAGTATCGTTTTAATAGAATCGGAGGGACAGGTTTGAAGTGATTCCAAATTCATCATCCTCGTGCGCGCGTGCGCGAGATTTTTCATTTTAAGGGTGCAAGGGTGTCAAAATGCCGATAAACACTGGGCTTGCACCCTCCTGAAGAGGGTGTCAAGGGTGTCATAAGGGTGTAACGGGAGACCCACCCCAGCCCTCCCTGCATAGGGAGGGAGTTATGTCTTTAGGGTTAGGGTTATCGTTTAAAAATTTTCTAGAGAATTTTCTCCAAACGATGGTTAAATGAAGTGCAAACACCCTTCGATTGCCACAAATTCTCTAGAGAATTTATTAACGATGACGAAAACGAAGACGAAAGCATAATTCTCAACTCTACCCTCTACACTAAAAGTATGACACCCTCCTGACACCCTTGACACCCTTCCGAACAGGGTGCAAGCCCAGTGTTTATCGGCATTCTGACACCCTTGCACCCTTAAATCAAAAATTTCCTATGTAAAAAGCATGCTCCCTTATTCTTGTTACCACCAAATAATCTTCATAAAAATGAATCTTCGTTATTCATTAAGCGTGGGAATGATTTGGCAGTTTAAAAATATGTTTGTAAATTTGCCAACATGCTGGTGAAGACGCAGGCTGTGGTGCTCCGCACGATAAAATACGGTGAGAATAAACTCATTGTGGACTTCCTGACGGAACAGGAGGGACGGCTGTCGTGCGTGGTGGGCATTCCGAAGACGCAGAGGGGAAAACTGAAGAAACAGTTTTTCCAGCCACTGAGTATTCTGGAGGTGGAACTTGATATTCGTCCCCGCCAGCAACTTCACCATATCCGTGATGCTCGAATCGGTGTACCCTATGCTTCAATTCCTTTTGAACCCAGTAAACTGAGTATCTCTCTCTTTCTGGCTGAGTTTATATATTATGGTACACGCGATGAACAACTGAATCCTGCGCTCTATCAGTTCGTGGTGAACAGCCTTCAGTGGCTCGACGGCTGCGAGGGCCAGTTTGCCAATTTCCATCTGGTCTTTATGATGAGGCTGAGCCGTTTTATCGGATTCTTTCCATACGTGGAAGACTATCATGAAGGAGACTTGTTTGACCTCCGTACCGCTAATTTCACCTCTCTGACACCCGTGCATGCCGATTTCCTACCACCTGCCGATGCTGCCCGCATCAACACATTGCTGCGTATGAAATATGCTTCCATGCACCTTTTTCGCATGAGTCACGACGACCGAAACCGCATTGTGGATGTCATCATCCAGTTTTACCGCCTCCATGTGCCTGCTTTCCCTGAACTCCGTTCACTCGAGGTGATGAAAGAACTGTGGCGATAGCCATATCCCCCTATAAACGCGAAATCCCGAACAGCTATCACAGCGTTCGGGACTCCTCTCATTTATGATGAATAATTGTTATGATATTAGTCTATGAGAATTTGATGATGCCCTGGATGGCCTCATGGGGACCTTCATCCTTCGACTTGATTTCTCCGGCAGCCTGATTGCGGATTTCATCAAGTACCGCACGTGTACGCTTGTAGGTAGGTGTCTGTTCCACGGCGGAGATGACATCGTCGTTATCAAGGTCTTCCTGACGGAAGATAAAGATATGGGGGCGACGCTTGTACTGGCTGGTGCTGCCGTCCTTGCCATAATAGCGGTTACGGCGGTCCTGGCGCTCGGCTGCCTTCTCTTCCTCGGCAGCGATGCGGTCTGCCTCTTCCTGCGTACGCTTGGTGAAGTGGCCGCTCATACCGTCAACATCTTCAATGCCGAAGCCTGTAGCCAAGATGGTTACCTTCACTTTCTCGCCCAGTTCGGGATCGGTGGCAAGTCCCCATTTGATTTCGAAGTCGCTGCCGAACTTGGCCATGAAGTCGTTCACGTCGTTCATTTCCTCCATCATCAGACCCTGCTTTGACTGTTTGTCGCTACAGAAAGAAATGGAGAGCAGGATCTTCTTGGAGTTGAATACGTCGTTATCGTTGAGCAGCGGGGAGTTCAATGCATCGTCGATGGCCTTCTTCACACGGCCTTCGCCTTCGCCGTAGCCTGTTGACATAATGGCTACACCGCCGTCCTTTAGTACGGTCTTTACGTCGTTGAAGTCGAGGTTGATCAGACCGTGAACCGTAATAATCTCGGCAATACTCTTGGCGGCCACACTCAGGGTGTCGTCAGCCTTACCGAAAGCATCGAGAACGGTCAGCTCCGGATAGATCTCACGCAGACGCTCGTTGTTGATAACAAGCAGGGCGTCAACATGTTTTGACATCTCCTCCACGCCGTCGAGGGCCTGGTCTATCTTCTTCGGGCCTTCAAAACGGAAAGGAATGGTGACAATACCCACTGTGAGGATACCCATCTCCTTAGAGATACGGGCAATGACAGGGGCGGCACCTGTTCCTGTACCACCACCCATACCAGCAGTGATGAAAGCCATCTTCGTGCCGTCGCTGAGCATGTTCTTTACATCCTCAATGCTTTCTTCGGCAGCCTTGCGGGCTTTCTCGGGTTTGTTACCGGCTCCTAATCCTTCTTTACCCAACTGCAGATGCACGGGCACGGGTGAATCGTTAAGGGCCTGGTTGTCAGTGTTGCAGAGTACGAAGGATACATCATGGATGCCTTCGCGGTACATGTGATTGACGGCATTGCCGCCACCGCCACCAACACCAATCACCTTGATGATACTGTTCTCTTTCTCGGGCTCACCGAAATCCAATATATCGAAATCTGGTTTCATATTCTTCAAATCTTAATTCTTAATACTTCAATCTAACTCTGAAAATCAAATTCTACTCGTCCTCAGCTACCATCTTGCGGAAGAAGTTGCCGAGTTTCTTGCCTAAGGTCTTTAAGCCGTTCTCCTTGTCTTCATCCTCTTCTACAGCCTTGGCAGCAGCCTCTTCTGCAGCAGCCTTGGCAGCGGCTTCCTCTACGGCACGTTGCTTCTCTTCCTCTGCCTTCTGCTTTTCTATTTCGGTAAGAACCACACCGCTCTGAATTTCGTTAACCTTGCGAGGCTCACGGTGAATGTCAGCAGTGGTCGTAGTGGTGGCAGGCTTGCTCTCGGCAAAAAGATCGGCATTGGGATCGATTTCAGACCCTGCACAGTTCATATCGCCTTTTGCCAAAATTCCCAGAACTGTATTCATACGACCATCTTTGGCAGTAATGAGCGGGTCTTTGGCTGTGATGGCCTGGGTAACGAATTTTGCAATGCGGATTTTCTCTACATGTGTATGGTTGCGGAAGGCCGTCTCGATGTTTGTCATGTTCGAGCCGCCACCCGTCAGAATGATACCACCCAGCAACCGGTCGGCATACTCGCTTGGAACCTGATACCAGACGTTCTCCACGATTTCCTGCATACGTCCTTCCACGATTTCCACGAATTTGCGGCTTTCGATGGAGCGGTCGCTGTCGATGCTGAGATTGAGTGAGGAATCAATGTCGCTGTTATCGGTGTAGGCCGAAGCATATTTCAGTTTCATCTCTTCGGCGTGACTTTCCTCCATCTGCAACGATGCAATGTCTTTGGTGATATTGTTACCACCAAGAGGAATGACAGCCAGATGGCGCAGCACATTTTTGAAATAGACAGAAACAGTAGTGGTATCGGCACCGAGGTCAACAAGCACGCAGCCGGAGCGCTTCTCGGCATCGGTAAGTACCGAGTCGGCGAGTGCCAGCGGAGCGAGATACATCTCAGCAATAGCGACATTGGCCAGATCAAAGCACTTGTTGAGATTGCGGTAGAACATCTTGCGCCAGAGAATATTCAGGAAGTTTCCTTCCAGACGGCTGCACTGGATGCCCACGGGATCCATCTGGTACTGGTTGTCCACCTTGTATTCCTGTGTGGCGGCATCAAGAATCTCCTGGTCTTGGTAACTCATATTGCGGTTACCGTCCATCAGTTCGTTGACCATTTCCTGTGTAACGATAGTGTCTTCGGGGAGATTTTTCACAATATTGTTCTTCACACTGCGAATGCTCTGTCCTCCCACACCGACATAGACGTGTACGATTTCCGTCTTCAGTGTAGTGGTTAACTTCTTCACGATGTTTGAGATGCACTGGGCTGTCTTGTCAATATTATAGACCACGCCCTTGCGGATGAAACTTCCCGACTCCTCTGTGACTACTGCGAGAACAGAGATACTGCCGTCGAGATTCTTCTTTCCTGCAATACCGGTCATTTTTGATGATCCCAGTTCAATAGCGACGATAAAATCCTTTGCTGCCATACTGTTTCGTTTTTTACTGTTCTATATCTGATTCTTTTTTCTTTTCTTGCAAATAATCTGGTTGTCAAATTCCAGATTGATGTAGGCATATTTGTTCCAGCCTGCCTGACTGAGGCCATAGCGGTAGAACTTCTCCAGACGGGCCAGCTTGCCGTTGATGAAGTCGCTTACCAGTTTCTGCCGCTCTTCGAGTATTTTGGTCTGCGGGAGATGACCTACATAGATGACATGGTCGCCCACGCGAGGTACGATCTCGATACCCAGATCGGGCAATACGTTGATCTGTTCTATCTGGTTCTTCCACAGTTCACTTTCCATCAGGGCAATGGTGAGGTGCGAGATATAGTTCTTGGCAAACCATTTCGTCACATAACCCGTACAGATAATGAGGTCACTCGTGTATTTGGAGTTAGGCATGATGCCACCCTGGTCATCTACATAATAATCCTCGCCCTTGATGTTCTTGATGCGGACAATGGGCAGGCGCTGGGTAACGTTGATGACCACGTGGCCGTCTTTGGTCTTATAGCACTGTGACGTGTTTACAAACGAACTGCTTTTCAGCGCATCCTCAATGCTTCGCGGATTGACATTGGCCATGGGCTGTTTGTAGGGGTAGAGCTTCTTTTGCTCCAAAATGCGCTTAATCTCCTTGGCACTGAGGAATCCGTTGGTGGTCTCATCGTCAATCTGGATGCTCACATTGGTGCACGCCTTCATCGTCTCGTCCGGATTGTTGAACGAAGTCATTGCAAATCCCAGATATACGGCAAGTACGATATCCAGTAGCACGATGATGGTTTTCTTGACGCTGACCTTCATTTCGTCTTATTTGTATTTCTCTTTAAGGATGTCGGTGATCTCTGGCACCTGGTTGTCCAGGTCGCCGGCACCTAAAACGATGAGTACCTCGAAGTCGTGGTTTTTCACGAACTCCAACACGTTTTTCTTCTCGATAATCTGTTTTTCTACGCCCGGCTTCAGGTTGTCGTAGATGAGTCTTGAGGTTACTCCCTCAATCGGCTCTTCGCGGGCTGGATAGATTTCCGTGAGAATCACTTCGTCTAACTGACTCAATGCATCGGCGAAATCCTGATAGAAGTCGCGGGTGCGGGTATAGAGGTGCGGCTGGAAAATAGCCGTGATCTTCTTGTCTTGATAGAGTTCACGGATGCTCTTGGCACTCTGGTATATTTCCTTCGGATGATGGGCGTAGTCGCTGAGGAAGGTGATACGGTCGTTCTTCAGTTTGAAATCGAAACGACGGTCCACACCACCGTAGGTCTTCATACCGTAACGTAGTTCCTCGGCATTGCAACCATTCAATTGTGCCATAGCCATAGCTGCCACACCGTTCTCGATATTGATAGGCACGGGCTGGCCGAGTTCCACGTTCAGGACATTCTCAATCGGTGAGATGAAGTCGAAAGTGATTTCTCCATTCTTTATGACGATGTTCTCGGCGTGGAAATCCCCTTCATGGAGACTGTATTCATAAACCTTTACTCCATTTTGAACGTCGGCCTTCATCTCCAGATCTTTGTGGATGATGAGCGCGCCGCCAGGCTGGATAAGTGTGCTGTAATGGCGGAAACTCTCCAGATAGGCTTCCTTGGTACCATAGATGTCGAGATGGTCGGGGTCTGTGCTGGTGATGACGCTCATCCACGGGCGGAGCCAGTGGAAGGAACGGTCGAATTCGTCGGCTTCGATAACCACATAGTCACTCTTCTCTGAAAGGATATAGTTGGTTCCGTAGTTCTTGGAGATTCCTCCGAGGAAAGCGTTGCAGTCGATGCTGCTTTGGTGCATGATATGCGCACACATCGTGGAAGTGGTTGTCTTTCCGTGGGTTCCTGCCACGCAAAGTCCCTTATGTGTACGGGTAAGCATACCCAGGACCTGTGCGCGTTTTTCCACGTCAAATCCGTTTTCCTGGAAATACACCAGTTCGGCGTGCTCCTTGGGAACAGCCGGAGTGTAGATGACAAGCGTGTTGCTGCTATTTTGGCATGCTTTCGGAATGAGGTTTACGTCTTCTTCGTAATGAATCAGTGCTCCCTCTTTTTCCAATTGCAGGGTAAGTGCAGACGGTGTCTTGTCGTAACCGCCTACAATCATGCCTTTCTTCAGGAAGTAGCGGGCAATGGCACTCATGCCGATGCCGCCAGCTCCTACGAAATACACAGCCTTTATATCTTTCAGTTCCATTTTGCTTAAGCGTTTGATTTTCCGGAATAACCGGTGAGTTTGATAACCTCGTCAGCTATGATGTCGGCCGAGTTGGGCAATGCCAGTTTCAATATGTTTTCACTCAGAGAGCGGAGGGCCTGCTCATCCTGCACGGTTTCCAGGGCTAGGGAGATAACCTTTTCAGGAGCCTCGGCATCTTTTACATAGAGGGCAGCCTGTTTGTTGACCAGCGCCATGGCGTTCTTGGTCTGGTGGTCTTCAGCCACATTGGGTGAGGGAACGAGGATAACCGGTGTGCCTAAAAGGCAGAACTCAGAGATACTTGAAGCACCGGCACGGCTGATAACGAGGTCGGCAGCCTTGTAGGCAGCTCCCATGTCGCTGATGAAGTCCATGATCTTCACGTTCGTTAAAACGCGGCCTTCCAGTTCCTTGATGATATCAGCATGGTAGTACTTACCAGTCTGCCAGATAACCTGCACTCCACTTTTCTCGATATCATCCAAGTGTTGCATCACACTTTTGTTGACCGTCCCGGCACCAAGCGAACCACCTACTATCAGAATGGTCTTTTTCTGCGGGTCGAGTCCGAAACTTTGAATGGCTTCAGCCTTGGTCTTCTTGTTCTCCAGCAAAGCCTGACGTACAGGATTGCCCGTCATGATGATTTTCTCGGCAGGGAAGAAACGCTCCATCCCTTCGTAGGCAACACAAATCTTATCAGCCTTTTTAGCCAGCAGTTTGTTGGTCACGCCAGCATAGGAATTCTGTTCCTGAATCAGACAGGGAATGCCCATAGCTGCGGCTTTGTTGAGTGTCGGGCCACTGGCATAGCCACCCACGCCCACTGCGGCCATAGGACGGAAGTCCTTGATAATCTGCTTGGCCATACGCTGACTTTTCCATATCTTGAAAAGAACTTTTACGTTCTTCAGCAGATTCTTGCGGTCGAATCCCTGAATGGGGAGACCTTTTATTTCATAACCAGCCGCGGGGACGCGTTGCATCTCCATTCTGCCGAGAGCCCCTACAAAGAGAATCTTTGCATCAGGATGCTTTGCCTTGATGGCATTGGCAATGGAAACAGCTGGGAAGATGTGCCCTCCCGTGCCGCCGCCGCTGATGATAATCCTTAATTCCTCGTCCATATTTCGCATGGTTTTTATTTAATGGGCAAAAGTACTATATTTTTTTCTCTTTAGAGAAAGAATAGTGTTATTTTATGTTATGCCGAAGCCAAAGCTTGTCTTACTTCATTTTTCTTGTTTGCATCCACCTTTTTCTTGGCTGTGTAACTGACACTTAGGATGATACCGACATACACGCAGTTCATAATGGTGGAAGTTCCACCGCGGGAAATGAGGGGTAGGGGCTGTCCGGTGACAGGTGCCAGTCCCACGGCCACCATCATATTGAAGAAAGCCTGTGTGACGAGCAGCAGGGCTATGCCCATGATGAGTAGGGCAGGGAAGGCGTTGGCACAGCGGTTGGCAATGGTTGCCGTACGGAAAAGTAGGATGACATAGAGCAGACAAACGAAGAAGGCTCCCCAGATACCCATCTCTTCGATGATGATGGCATAGATGAAGTCGGAGAAAGCCTGCGAGAGGAAGTCGCGTTCCACGGAATTACCGGGGCCCTTTCCTACGATGTTTGAAGAGGCGATGGCGATATTGGCATGTGCCACTTGTCCGTCTTTGTCGAGGTCATAGTCAGCCGGCGCTATTTCTTCGTTGCTGAGAAACTTGTCAATACGTGCCTTCCAGGTGTCGGCACGGTGGAAAATCTTGGACAGGCTGCCTTTCTTTTCCGGTGTCTCCACTTGCTCTGTCATGACCATCTTGCTGTCTGCTTCCTTGGCTTTTGCTTCGTTGTTTCCCATCAGCATGATGGCACCGAGGCCTAAGGCAGCCATCAATACGACAACGCCAATGGTACGGTTCAGTTGACTTTTGGGAACACGTCCAACAAACATCATGATGAAAAGGGTAATACACAGGAGCATGGCCGTTGAGAGATTCTCCATGGCGATAAGCAGGACAAACGGCAGACTCAGCCAGCAGATGTATTTGAAAGCACGTCGGTCGGCTCCCGTTTCTGTCTGCATGGCACTCAAGATCTGAGCTTCGGCCAAAATCAGTGCACCCTTAGCCAGTTCGGAAGGCTGGAATTGGATACCGAAAAGACCGATCCATCGCTGTGCTCCGTTCGTACTTTGTCCGACGGCCAGTACGGCTATCAGCATAATCAGTGAGAGCAACAGGGCGAAAGGTGTGACAATCTTAAAGTATTTACACTTGATGTTCATCGTGGCCACCATGAATACCACTCCGATCATCAGCAATCCGGTATGACGTAAGACGGGGCCGAAATAACTGCCGCTCTTAAACGTCAGTGTACTCGAAGCGCTGAATACCTCGATGATACTGATGATACAGAGGAAGAAGAACACCATCCAAATGATGCCGTCACCTTTGATCTTGAGTTTTAACAGTCTGTCTATCACGTAATTATAGTTTCAAGTTCTTATAATGCACGGGCGAGCGATTTGAACTGTTCGCCGCGATCCTCCATATTCTTGAAGAGATCGAAACTGGCGCAGCAGGGAGAGAGCAGTACGGTCATACCGGGCTCAGCCATTTCGTAACAGGCTTCCATGCACTCTTTCATGGAGTGGGTGTCACGTACCGGCAGTCCCAGAGGATCGAAGAAATTGTGTAGTTTGGTGTTGTCTGCACCGAGATACACCAGTCCTGCACATTTCTCCAGCACCAGGTCCTTGATAGCATTGTAGTCATTTCCTTTGTCCTTACCGCCAATGATCAGGATGGTCTTAGTCTTCATGCTTTCCAGCGCATACCAGCAAGCATCCACATTGGTGGCTTTGGAGTCATTGACATAGCGGACACCGCGAACGGTCGTCACATATTCCAGGCGATGTTCCACACCAGGGAAGTCGCTCAGGCTTTTCCGGATTACTTCTTTCTTGATACCGGCTACATCTGAGGCAATACCTGCCGCCAGCGAGTTGTATATATTATGCTTGCCCGTCAGGGAGAGTTCTTCCTGTTCCATGTTGAAGGGTGTAGGCTTTTCTATCTTGTATTGCCCTTCCTCAATGTAGGCTATGGAACCTTTCTCCTTGAGTTCAGAGAAGGGCAACTGGATAGCCTTGATGTCGTATTTTTTCAATTCCTTGCGGATAATGGGATCATCGTTCCAATAGATAAATGCATCTTCGGGCTGCTGATTCCGGATAATGCGCATCTTGGCGTCCACATAGTTCTGCATGCAATTCTGGTAACGGTCCAGGTGATCAGGGGTGATGTTCATCAGGATAGCGACATTGGCTCGGAAATCATACATATTGTCCAACTGGAAACTGGACAGTTCGATGACATAGTATTCATGGGGTGTCTCTGCTACCTGAAGCGCAAGTGAATTTCCGATATTACCTGCCAGTCCCACGTCATAGCCAGCTTCTTTGAAGATGTGGTAGATGAGGCTCGTGGTGGTTGTCTTGCCATTGGAGCCGGTAATGCAGACCATCTTTGAATTCGTATAACGCCCTGCAAACTCTATCTCGCTGATGATATGTATGCCTTTAGCGATGATTTTCTGAATCATCGGGGCTTCGTCGGGAATACCGGGGCTCTTGATAATCTCGTCGGCATTCAGTATCTTTTCTTCCGTGTGATGGCCTTCTTCCCATTCTATCTGGTGGTCATCCAGCAGTTTTTTGTAACGATCTTTGATTGTTCCCATATCGGAAACGAATACGTCAAAGCCTTCCTTTTGGGCAAGGACGGCAGCCCCTGCACCACTTTCTGCGGCTCCTAATACAACAATTCTTTTCATCTTCTTATCTAATCTTCAACGTTATGATGGTCAATGCAGCTAAAATGATGGTGACAATCCAGAAACGGATGGTAATCTTTGACTCGTGGAACTGACGTTTCGGCCAATTTTTGAATACGTAGCGACTGGTCTCGTCGAGTTGTGAGTCAAGTTTTCTGAAATTATCGTGAATAGGCGTGGCACGGAAAATACGCACGCGCAGTCCCTTTCTCTTGTTATATTTGAAATAGAAGGTCTGGATCATGACACTCAGACTCTCCACGAGGAAGATACCGCAAAGAATGGGGACGAGCAGTTCCTTGTGGATGATGACGGCACAAACGCCGATGATGCCACCGATTGTCAGTGAACCAGTGTCGCCCATAAATACCTGAGCGGGGTAAGCATTGTACCAGAGAAAACCGATCATGGCGCCGATGAATGCGCACATGAATACTACCAGTTCCTGAGAACCAGGTATGTACATGATGTTCAGATAGGCCGCATATTCCAGATGGGAACTTACATAAGCCAGAATACCCAAGGCCACTCCAATGATAGCCGAGTTTCCGGCAGCCATACCGTCCATACCGTCATTCAGGTTGGCACCGTTGGAAACAGCCGTGACCACGATGATGGTCATGATGACAAAGAGCACCCATCCGGCAGCCGTCTTGTATTTGCCTAGGAATCCAAAGGCCTGTCCATAGTCAAGATTATGGTTTTTCACAAACGGGATGGTGGTCTTCAGGGATTTCACCGGTTCGGATTTGTGGACGACTACCGTTTGCTGGTTTTGTCGTTGCATTTCAACGTTCTCACGCACTTTAGCGTCGGGGCTGGCCCAAAGAACAAGGCCAACAATCAGGCCGATGCTCACCTGGCCTACAATCTTGTATTTGCCTGACAAGCCTTCTTTGTTCTTTCTGAATATCTTGATATAATCATCCAGGAATCCGAGGAATCCGAGCCATACCGTTGTGATGATCATCAGGATGAGATAGATATTACGCATGCGGCCAAGCAAGAGGGCTGGTATCAGAATCGAGACGATGATGATGATGCCACCCATGGTGGGTACGCCTTTCTTGGCAGTTCCAAAGGGGTCTATGGAAACGTCGCGCTGTGTCTCTGAAATGTTTTTACGTTTCATGTATTTGATGAAACGCTCTCCAAACCAAGCCGAGATAATCAGGGCCAGGATCAGTGCAAGTAATGCACGGAATGAGATGTATCCCCATACGTGTGAACCGGGGATGCCGAATTGTTCTAAGAATCTGAAAATGTAGTATAACATAATTCTTATCTCTTAATTCTGAAAAATCTCTTTCACCACCTCTTTGTCGTCGAAGTGATGCTTTACACCTTTTATCTCCTGATAGTCTTCATGGCCTTTGCCGGCAATGAGGATGACATCGCCCTTTTCGGCCATCATGCAGGCCGTGCGGATAGCTTCTCTACGGTCCACGATACTCACTACTTTCTTCATCTGTTGCTTGTCCAGTCCTGCCAGCATGTCGTTGATGATGTCCTGCGGTTCCTCAAAGCGGGGATTGTCGCTGGTGATGATGACTTTATCACTTTGCTTGACAGCTTCCTGTGCCATCAGCGGACGTTTGCCCTTGTCGCGGTTTCCACCGGCACCACAGACGGTGATTACCTTGCCTTTTCCGTTGAGCACTTCGTGAATGGCTTTCAGCACATTCTCCAATGCATCAGGGGTATGGGCATAATCAACGATGGCGGTATAGCCTTCTGGAGATTGAATGGGTTCCAGTCGTCCACTAACGCTCTTGAGGGTACTCAATGCGATAAGGATGTCTTCGGGCTTTTGTCCAAGCATGACAGCTGCACCATAGACGGCCAGCAGGTTGCTCACATTGAACTTGCCGATAAACTGCACGCCAACTTCATGTCCGTCTATTTCCAGATACATTCCCTCGAAGTGGCATTCCAGGATATGCGCCCTGAAATCGGCCATTGAACGTGTACTGTAAGTCTTTATTTGCGCCTTGCAGTTCTGAACCATCACCATGCCGTTCTTGTCGTCTGCATTTGTAATGGCAAATGCAGACTTGGGCAGTCCGTCAAAGAATGCTTTCTTGGCATTGCGGTAGTTCTCCACGGTCTTATGGTAATCCATGTGGTCACGGGTCAGATTGGTGAAGATGCCTCCCGCGAATTTCAGTCCGCCGATACGCTTCTGGTGGATGGCATGGCTAGAGCATTCCATAAAGGCATATTGGCAGCCGGCCTTCACCATCTTGCTGAGCAATGCATTCAGTTCGATAGGATCTGGCGTGGTATGGTCGGCAGGAATAGCCTCCCCTTCAATATAGTTGCAAACGGTGCTCAGCAGTCCGCACTTATAACCCAGTTTGCGGAACATATTATATAATAAGGTGGCGATGGTTGTCTTTCCGTTTGTTCCAGTCACACCCACCAATTTCAGTTTCTCACTGGGATTGCCATAGAAGATAGTGGCAACCTTGCCAACGGCATCTTCGGTGGAAGCCACTTGTATGTAGGTTACGTTTTCTTTTAGTTCAGCAGGCAGATCCTCACAGAGGATGGCAGAAGCGCCTAAGTCCAGTGCTTTGGGAATAAACTGATGGCCATCCACCTGTGTGCCTTTCATCGCCACGAACAGATGTCCTTGCTTTATCTTACGGCTGTCAATATTGACGCCTGTGATGTCTGTGTTCTCATCTCCCACGACCTGTGTGGGCTTGATGTTCTTCAGCAACTCCTTCAGTCTCATATCTCTAGTTTTAAGTTACATATATCACCTTTCTTTATTTCGTGGCCGGCCGGCAGACTTTGGCCTACGACCTTGCCGCGGCCTGTCAGTCTTACACTGACGCCACGACTTTCAAGCATAAAGACCGCATCGCGCGCACCCATTCCCAAGACGTCGGGGATAAGGTTCTTGGCATAACTCTGGCCCTTAGCCAATTGCACGGTGTTGTTCTTGAAAACTGCATTTCCCCAGATGGGGTTGCCTTCCGTATAGCTGCCACTCCAGTTGTTGTCTGTTTTGATGCCCAAATGGCTAAGTACATAGTCGGCAGCCAGCAGGTTGCCATTCTTCACGTCGGGCAGCATAATGGACAGAGAGTCGCGGGCGTCTGCCACGCTCAGTTTCACATCCTGGGCCATAATACCCTCTGCAATATGGTGGAAGACGACGCCGCTCATACCGCCACCAGAAGCTGGCAGACCGCTTTTCTGGATGCAGACAATACAGGAATAGCGCGGATTGTCGGCAGGGAAGAATCCTGCAAAACTCAGCAGGTAAGCAGCCGTGTTACCGAAACGGTTCCATATCTGTGCGGTACCTGTTTTTCCTGCAACTTTGAAACTCTTGGAACCGGCCTTTTTACCCAATCCCTGGCTGACCACATGGGTCAGGATGGTCTGCATCATCTTTACCGTTTCAGGATTCTTACAAATCATCTCGCGCTGGACAACAGGCGGGAAGTCCATTAGTACTTCACCGTTTTTCACCACTTGCTTGACAAATCGCGGACGCATCATCTTACCGTTATTGGCAATGGCGTTATAGAAAGTCAATGTAGATATAGGTGGCACCTGCGTCTCATAGCCAATACTCATCCATGGCAGGGCTGTTTTGCTCCAATTGAGCCATTGTCCGCGTTCGTTCTTTTTCGGCATGCGGATTTTTGCTGGAGAGGAACCCACCAATGGTATTTCCAGATTGTCATGGAGTCCTGTACGATATAACCCCTCTACGTATTTCTCAGGATTCTTTCCATAGTGTTCGTCTATTATACGACTCACACCGATATTCGAACTAACTTCCAATGTGCGAGGCAGTGAGATCCTGCCATAACCGCCACGCCGCCAGTTGTGGTCACGCATCTTTGCACCGTGCATGTCCATCACACCGCCGTAAGTTTCCACCCAAAGGTTGGTGTCACATTTGTGGTCGTCCAGATAGACAAGGATGGAAGCCGTCTTGAATACTGAACCAGGTTCCAGCAAGTCGCTCACGGCATTATTCTTGACTTCGCGGTAAACGCCATCCTCACATTTCGTCATATTCACGATAGCTTTGATGTCGCCGGTCTTCACCTCCATCACAATGGCAACACCGACATTACCGTTGATGAGTTTTAACTCATCGATGACCGAACGTTCAGCCAAGTCCTGCATATTGACGTCAATGGTCGTCACGATGTCGGCTCCATCCACAGGTGGACGCTCGGTGATGCTGAGGTATTTGTTCATCACCTTCTTACGCTGTACGATGCCCGATTTTCCGCGCAGGATAGTATCGAATGACAGTTCAAGTCCGCAGCGTGCCGTGTCCTTTGCACCGAACATATCTCCCACGGTGCGTTGTGCCAGTGAACCGAATGGGCGTTGGCGGGAATTGAATTCCTCCACGTGGAAACCGCTCTTGTATTTTGAGAGGTTGAAGAATGGCAGATGCTTGACTTCTGTGTAGGTGTCATAGCTGACACGTTTATCCCAGATAGCCCAGTGGCGGCTCATTTTTTCCCGCCCCTTTTCCAGATGGCTCTTGAATTCCGCGGCGGTCTTTTGGGGGAATATCTCGTGTAATCCTGTGCAGACACTATCTATCTTCTCTTCCCAAAGTGAGTCGCTCTTGCTGTCTTCAATGGCTTTGAAGTCGAGGAACAGCTTGAATTCCGGAAGTGAAGAAGCCATCAGTCGTCCGTCACATGAAAGGATATTTCCACGTACTGGCTTTACGTCCACAGAGTCGCGTTTCAGGCGGTCTGCCACCTGCATCCAGTAGTCACGTTTCACGGTGGCAATATAGAATGCTTTGCCCACGATGAGCAGCCCCAACACGACCATTACATATCCAATGATCTTGTATCGGGGAATAATCTTTTTTCTGTCAAACAGGCTGCTCATACCTTATTATATATAGTTGATGTATTTTTAATTTGGAACTTCGATAATGTAGGGCGGTTGGGCCGATATCTTCAGCAGGGAGTCCTTGTTCGTCTTCAGCATGTCCAGGACGTTGCTTTCGCGGCAGCGTTCCGTGAGTTCGCTGGCTGATGAGAGTGACTTGTATTTGGCATCCTGCAGTTCAATGTTCAGCTTGTCTATCTCCAGCATTTTCTTTTGGCAACTGTAACGGTTGGAGATGTAGATAATGATGAAGACCACACACAGCAGAATGACGCCGATCTGACGGCGCAGCATCTGCGTTGTCAGAAAGTCACCGCCCAGGATACGGCGCAACGTGAAAGTCGACGACTGGGCAGCCTCGTCTTCACGGGCCTGCTCTTTGATGGCTTCTTGTAGGGAAGGTGTCTCTTCGTCCTGACGGGGAGACTCTTCCGTAACGGGAGTCCCATTTTTCTCGGGCTTTTCAGACTTTTCCGCAGAAGCATTTTCCGGCTTCACGTCCATAGGTCGTTCTTCTATGTAGTTTTCTTCTGTCATTTCTTTTCAGCAATTCTGAGTTTCGCACTCCGGCTGCGCGGATTCCGCTGTTGTTCCTCTTCCGAGGGTGTGATGACCTTACCGTTGACCAACAGGAAAGGCGACTGGATACGGCCGAAGAAGTCTTGTTCCACTTTCCCTTCTGCATTGCCGGCCTTCATCACGTTCTTGACGATGCGGTCTTCTAGCGAGTGATAGGTAATGATGGACAGCCGTCCACCCTCGCACAGCACCTCTGTGGCACCTTTCAGCATTTCCTTGAGTGCGTCCATTTCATGGTTCACTTCAATGCGCAAGGCCTGAAACACTTTGGCCATTTCTTTTTTCTCCCGTTCTTTGGGAAGCATCGGGCCGATGGCATCAAGCAAGTCTTGCGTGGTTTGGATGCCCATTACAGTCCTTTTCTTCGCGATGGCTGCTGCAAGTCGGCGAGCATTCTTCATTTCTCCGTAGAGGTAGAAGATGTCTGCCAGTTTTGTCTCTTCTGCATGGTTTAGCAGGTCGGCCGCCGTCTGTCCGGCTCTTTTGTTCATCCTCATATCGAGAGGTGCATCGAAACGGAAGGAAAACCCACGTGTCTCATCGTCAAAGTGGTGGCTCGATACACCCAGGTCGGCTAACAGCCCGTCCACATGGTCTACCCCGTAGTATCTCATCCAGTTTTTCAGGTAGCGGAAATTGCTTCTCACGAAGGTGAACCTTGGGTCATCGGCAATCTCTTTCTCTTTGTCCATGCCCCCTTGTCCTTTTAGGTTCAGTTCGGCATCCGCATCTTGGTCAAAACTGTAAAGGTGACCGTTTTCCCCTAACCGCGAGAGAATTTCTTTGCTGTGGCCACCGCCACCGAAAGTTACGTCCACATATATCCCGTTGGGCTTGATGTTCAGTCCGTCAACACTCTCTTTCAACAGTACCGGAATATGGTAGGGACTCTCGCTCATTCTTTTTTATTTCATTTACGCTTTCGCGCCAATCTTAAAGGTCTTTAATCTTCGTTCTTCACTTCTTTCATCACATCTTCCAGGGCCTCACCGAACAATTCGGCTTCCATGAAAGGTTTCTCGGCCTTCTCGGCAGCCCAGATTTCGATGGTGTCGTCCATTCCGAGGAATTTCACGTCACGGTCGATTCCTGCCAGTTGAAGGTAACGCTTGCCAATGAGGAAGCGGCCGTTGCCGTCAAGCTCTATCCGCTCTGCATCGCTTACGAACTGGCGCAGAATCTCCTGATGCTGGCGGTTGTAACGGTTCAGCTTGCTGCGTAGCAGGTCCATCTGTTCGTTCCAGACGCTTTCCGGATAAAGTTTCAGACAGTTCTGAAACACGTCCTTGCGCATCACCAAGGCTTCTTGGCCCGATGCTTGGAGCACCTTGCGGAATGCAGCAGGCAGAAATACCCTACCTTTGGCGTCGGTTTTGGCTTCTATATTACCTAAAAAACGCATACGTACATTATTAAATTCGAATTCGTTGGCAAAGATAATCATTTTCCTCCACTTTTCACCACTTTCCCCCACATTTTTTTTAAATTAACTAATTTTTGTTTGTTTACCTCAATTTTGAACGTGATTTCTCAAAGATTGGAGTGCTGGTTATTTGATTTTGGCCAACGAATAATGCTCTATCAAAAGTGTGCTTAGTCGTTATCGGACTCGACGTTTTGTTACAAAAATCCAAATTAATGAAACATTTTTCTTGAAAATGTGCACGTTTATGAAAAAAAAGTGCTATTTTTGCACATCGTTTTATGTTTTTATGAAAGAGATAGCAGAAAAGACAATCGACATAGAACAGATTCTTCGTGGGAAGATGGGCGCGAAAGCTAAATTCGTGCCAGGGTTTTTAGTAAACTGGCTGAAACGCATCGTTCACGAGGATGAAGTGAACCGTTTCCTCTGGGAAAGCCGTCACCTGACGGGCACGGAATGGTTGGAGGAGTGTGTCCGCTATCTTGACATGACGCTTGAACTGGAAGGCGTGGAGAATCTTCCGTCAAAGGACGATGGCCGCCTCTATACTTTTGTGAGCAACCATCCTTTGGGTGGTGCTGACGGCGTAGCACTGGGCAGTATTATCGGCCGCCATTATGACAGCCGTTTTCGGTATTTGGTCAATGACCTCCTGATGAACCTGCCTGGTTTGGCTCCACTTAGCATCCCTATCAACAAGACTGGAAAGCAGAGCCGTAACTTCCCTGCTATGGTTGAAGCAGGATTTCAGAGCGACAACCACATGTTGATGTACCCTGCCGGCATCTGTTCTCGCAAGATTAACGGTGAGATTCACGACGTTCCATGGACGAAGACTTTTATCACGAAGAGCGTACAATACCAGCGTGATGTGGTGCCTATCCATTTTAGCGGTCAGAACAGTAACTTTTTCTACCGCCTGGCCAACTTCAGCGACAAGCATCTGAAATTTAATTTGGCCATGCTTTTCCTGGTCGACGAAATGTATAAGAATGTCCACAAGACCTTTAAGGTGACTTTTGGAAAGCCCATACCCTGGCAGACTTTCGACAAGTCCAAAACACCGTTGGAATGGGCGAAATTTGTAGAAGACCGCGTTTATCAACTGTAAAAAGAAATCCACAATCATAAACCATTAATATCAAATCCTAAATCCAAACACTATGTCCGAACAGCCGATTATTCAGCCTGTCGATAAGGCACTGCTTAAGAGTGAACTTACACCCGACAAGCAACTCCGGATGACCAACAAGAGCAACAATGAGATTTACATTGTAACCGCACATAATGCGCCTAACACGATGCGTGAAATTGGTCGTCTGCGTGAGGAAGCTTTCCGCGAGGCTGGAGGCGGTACGGGTTTGGAAATGGATATTGATGAGTTTGATACCTGCGAGAACTGCTATAAGCAATTGATAGTATGGAATCCTGAGACGGAAGAGATTATTGGCGGTTATCGTTACTTGTTGGGAACGGATTGGGAACTTTCAGATAACGGACAACCCAAATTGGCCACGAGTCATATGTTCCACTTCTCGGAGAAATTCCTGAAGGAATATATGCCCTACACGATTGAATTGGGACGTTCCTTCGTCTCTCTGGGCTATCAAAGTTCCCGTATGGGCGCCAAAAGCCTTTTTGCGCTCGATAATCTCTGGGACGGTCTGGGAGCACTTACCGTAGTTATGCCCAATGCGAAATATTTCTTTGGAAAGATGACGATGTATCCTTCTTACATCCGTAAGGGTCGCGATATGATTCTCTATTTCCTGAAGAAGCATTTCGATGACAAGGAAAACTTGATAACCCCGATGAAACCGCTAAAAATTGAGACTGATCCTGCAGAATTGGCTTCTATTCTCACGGAAGACGATTTCCGTAAGGACTACCGTATCCTGAACTCGGAAATACGAAAGATGGGTTATAATATTCCCCCGTTGGTGAATGCCTATATGAATCTTTCACCCACGATGAAACTCTTCGGCACAGCCATCAATTATGGTTTCGGCGATGTAGAGGAAACAGGTATATTGATTGCAGTGGATGAGATACTTGCAGAAAAGCGAATCCGCCATATCGACACTTTTGTCCGCCAGAATCCTGATGCGCTCCATATCACTTCCGGAGCCAACAGGATCATCACTAAGGAAAAGTAAATAGCTGCTAAATAAACTGTGCCCGAATCCCTTAGGGTTCGGGCACTGCTTTTATGGTATTAAAACAGGTTTTTACCTTTTCCCTTTACCGTCTAGATTAAATCATCGGTTTCTGTGAACCTGTCATAGGGGAAAAGAGGGCACTGCTGTTGTTTACATACATCTTGTCGCTGATAATCTTATAGTTGTCATACATCTTGCTGATGACATTCTTAAATATGTCTTTCATACGCTTCTGATTTTTTTGTTATTACTATTTTTACTGACTCTGAACAACATTCGCTGTTTCTGATAGCAAATATATGGCAGTTTTTGAAAGAATGGACCGTAAATGTCGAAAAATTGTTCAGGTTGTTGCGACAAATGGCCTGATATACGACAAAGTAAAAAACGCCCTCAAAATCTGTCGCTAACAGATTCTGAGAGCTTGTCTTTTTTGATACCCTTTGCTTTTGTGATTTACACAATGGGCAGGGAGATGCCGTTGATTTTCTGGTAGATATCAAGGGCATAGACATCAGTCATGCCTGAGATGTAGTCGATAACAGCTAGGATACGTGTTTCTAGGTTAGGGGAGTCGATATCGTACTGGCTACTGACACGGCGAATGAGTTGCTGGGAATAGAAGCGGTCGGGATGGACTGCGGCCTCAATGAAGGTTTCCATCAGAGTGGCCATGATTTTGTAACCGGAGAGTTCCACGTCCAGAACGGGCTTGCTTTTGTAAATTCTCTTGACTGACATTTCCGTGCAGGTCCTATAGGCTTTCTGCTGCTTTTCGGTAATATGGTCGATGAGGCCTCCTTGGAAAGTTCCGTTGAGAATGGCCTGCTCGTTTTCCATAAAAGCGTCTACGCAGCAGTTTTCGAGTTTGCCAATGACACTTGCCCGCATGTAGATAACCTTTTCATTATCATCTGTGATTCCCTCATCTAAAATTCGCTGTTGAATTCTGTTTTTGTCGGTTTCATCGAAAAATCCGAGTAATAGTTGTTGTGTCTCTGCGAAGGATAGGATTTTCAGCTTGTGGGCGTCTTCTATATCCATTATCTCATAGCAGATGTCATCTGCGGCTTCCACGAGATAGACAAGCGGATGGCGGGCGTAGCGGTCTTCGCCCTTGGGAATGATACCTAATTCCCGTGTAATTCTTTTGTAAATATCTTTCTCTTCATGAAAGAAGCCGAATTTCCCTTTCTTGCTGGCTGAGGAAGACGATACCGGGTATTTCACGATGCTGGCCAGCGTGGTGTAGGTCATGGCGAATCCCCCGTCGCGGCGACCTTTGAAACGGTGTGCCAATAGGCGGAAAGCATTGGCGTTACCTTCGAAGTGGGTGATGTCGTCCCACAGTTCTTTCGAGACCATTTCTTTCAGATAGGCCCCCTTTCCTTCGGTGAAATAGGTCTGAATAGCCTTTTCTCCACTGTGTCCGAAAGGCGGATTGCCCATGTCGTGAGCCAGGCATGCCGTACTGACAATGGTGCCAATCTGCGGAAACAGCGTGTCAATGAGTTCGGGGCTGTTTTGCAAAACTCGGTGGGCCACATCGTTTCCCAATGACATTCCCACGGAAGCCACTTCGAGAGAATGTGTCAGCCGGTTGTGCACGAAGATGCTACCAGGTAACGGGAACACTTGCGTCTTGTTCTGCATGCGTCTGAAAGGAGCCGAAAAGATGAGCCGGTCGTAATCGCGTTTGAATTCTGTGCGGTCGTCATGCCTTTCGGAATGTCGGTTTTCCTGTCCCAACCGCTTATTTGATATGAGTTGTTTCCAGTTCATGGATTTTAATTTTTTGCAAAGATACGAAAATATTTCATAATTCATCGTGAGTAATTCATAATTATTTCCTATCTTTGCAAATTAAAAAAAGATATGATAAAGGTACAGGTTATAAATAAGGGCCATCAGCAGTTGCCCGCCTACGCTACTCCACTGAGTGCCGGAATGGATTTGCGTGCCAATCTTGATGCCCCCGTGGTGCTCCGTCCGCTGGAGCGCAAGTTGATAAAGACTGGGCTTTTCATCGCTCTGCCCGAAGGCTATGAAGCCCAGGTACGTCCCCGTAGCGGACTGGCTTTGAAGCATGGCATCACCGTTCTGAACACACCCGGTACCATCGATGCGGATTACCGTGGAGAGATAGGTGTGGTGCTGATCAATCTTTCCCAGGAGGATTTCGTGGTGGAAGACGGTGAGCGTATTGCTCAGATGGTCATAGCCCGGCACGAACAGGCCGATTTCATCATCGTGGAAGAACTCGATGAAACTGAGCGCGGTGCTGGTGGTTATGGGCATACTGGGGTTAAATAGATGATGGTTGATAGGTAATGGTGATTAGAAAGTTATTCATTGTTCCGCTTGTGGCGCTGTTGGTAGCGTGTGGTGCTGCTTCCAAATCAGGGAAGTCGGTTAATCACCGCGCTAACCCCTCTATAGCCTATACTCCGCTCTCGAAGAATGCTTCGCAACGCTTCAAGTATTTCTATCTGGAGGCTATCAACCAGCAGAACAAGGGTAATTATGCCGGTGCTTTCGACCTTCTGAACCATTGTCAGGAAATCAATCCCAATGCTGCAGAGGTGTATTTCATGCGGTCTGCCTATTATTCCTCCATGAAGGATGATTCGCTGATGAGGGCCGATATTGAACGCGCCGCAGCTTTGAATCCCAATAACACTACCTATCTGGAGCGATTGGGGCAGGCTTATATCGCTTGGGGAAATTTTCCACAAGCCATAGAGACTTATGAGACAATCTTTGCCAATACCCGTGACCGTGATGACGTGCTGAATATCTTGATCCAACTCTACGACCGCCAAAAGGACTACGACAATATGCTTCGTTCAATCGACCGATTGGAGAGTTTGGAGGGGAGCAGTGAGGAAATCACGCTTGCCCGTATGCGGGTGCTTTCCATGAAAGGCGACAAGGAAGCGGAACTGGCGGAACTGAAGTCGCTGTCTGCGAAACATCCCAATGACATGAACTATCATGTGATGATGGGTAACTGGCTGTTGCAGAATGACCGGGCTAACGAAGCACTGAATGAATATCAATACGTGCTAGGTATGGAACCCGAGAACCTGATGGCGCGGATGTCGATGCTCGACTATTACCGCAATGTGGGAGAGGACTCTTTAGCCACAGACTTGCAGGAGAAGATGCTCATCAGCGAGACAACACCTGTCAACAGCAAGATGACGCTGATGCGTAAGGTGGTGGCCGACAATGAACAGCAGGGCGGCGATTCTACGGAAGTGCTCGACTTGTTCCGTCGTATTCTTGCCCGACCACAGAAGACCACGGATATGCACGAACTCTATGCTGCCTATATGACGTTGAAGAAAATGCCAAAGGACAGTATCTGCCAGGCATTGTCAGATGCATTGGCCATCGCTCCCGATAATGCCGGCGTGCGTCTGGAACTGATTCAGTCAAAATGGGGTAATAAGGAATTCGACGAGGTCATCCGCCTGTGCAAGGCGGCACAAGAGTATAATCCCGATGAAATGGCCTTTTATTACTTCATGGGACTGGCCCACTTCCAGAAAAACGAGAAAGATGAGGCACTGCAGTCGTTCCAGTTGGGCGTGAGTCAGATCAATGAGAACAGCAACAAGGAAATCGTCAGCGACTTCTATGCCATCATGGGTGACATCCTTCATGAGAAGAACCGTGAAGCAGAGGCTTATGCCGCCTATGACAGTTGCCTGCAATGGAAGCCAGACAATGTCGGATGCCTCAATAATTATGCCTATTATCTCAGCGAGAAAGGAAAAGACTTGCAGAAAGCCGAGCAGATGAGTTATCGTACCATCAAGGCAGAGCCTGACAACAGTACGTTCCTGGATACCTATGCTTGGATTCTGTTTATGCAGGAACGCTATGAGGAATCGAAGATTTATATTGACCAGGCCGTTCAGAAAGATTCCACTGTGAGTGAGGTGATATTGGAACATGCCGGTGATATCCATGCCAAGGTGGGCGATATGGAAAAGGCTCTTGACTATTGGCAGCAGGCCCGTGATAAAGGAGCAGACTCAAAGGTCTTGATTCGAAAAATAAAACTTAGAAAATATTTGAAGAAATGAACAGAATAACGATAGTGAAAACAATTGCCTTGACGCTGGTAACGGCTGCAATGCTTGTCTCCTGCGGAACGAAAAAGGTCGTTGCCGATCAGGTTTCTGATGTCAAGACCGTTTCGGGTGTGACTGATTCGGAGCAGTTGAAATTGAATTATATGCGTCGTGTCTACGACAATGCCGTCTATACCAAGAATATCGTCAGCAATATTGATTTCTCGCTAAACGCAGGTTCCAAGGACATCTCCGTAAGCGGTTCGCTCCGGATGCGCAAGGATGACGTGATTCGTATCCAACTCACGGCTTTCGGGCTGATGGAGGTGGGGCGTCTGGAGTTTACCAAGGATTACGTGATGATTGTAGACCGCATTCATAAGGAATATGTCAAGGCCGACTACAACAAGGTGGAGTTCCTGAAGCGTAACGGCCTGAACTTTTATTCCATGCAGGCCTTGTTTTGGAATATGCTCTTCGTGCCTGGAGCAGGGAATATCACTGATGAGCAACTGAAGAAGTTTATGCTTAATCTCAATTCTTCGGCAGCCACTGTCCCCGTAAGCCTGAAACAAGGGAACATGGACTATGTATGGCAGACCGAATCGAAGACTGGCTTGATCAAGCAGACCGATGTGACCTATTCCGACAAGGCCAACGGTACAACCAAGTTGTCGTGTAAGTATGATGATTTTAAGGCTTTGGGCACCAAGATGTATCCCAATCTGCTGATCCTCAACGGAAAGACACAGGCTACGCAGAAGCCCCGTGACATCACGGTGACTATCAAGATGAAAGGCGTTAAGATGGACAACGACTGGGAGACGCGTACCACCCTGTCAGACAAGTATAAGGAAGTCAGTGTCGATGAGGTGTTGGAGAAAATCACAAGTCTGTAAATGAGAGTACTGTTAACGGTCATATTGTCGCTGATGATGCTGGTTCCGACGGAAGCACAGCAGAAGAAAACTGTGGCCAAAAAACCGGCCACCACTCAGCGCTCTGCCGCAAAGCCGAGGACGACCGCAAAGCCAAAAACGGCAGCCAAGCCAAAGACAACTGCCAAAACAAGTAAATCCAAAGCCAAAACTGGCAAATCCACAACGACCACCAAGAAAGCCCCTGTCTATACGAATGCCGAAATCAAAGGCCTTCAGAATCAGCGTGCTGCCATCAAGAAGAAAATCCAGGAACAGGAACAACTCCTCAAAGCCAATCGGGCGGATGTGAAGAAGCGTCTTGACAATCTGATGGTCATTAACAGCGAGATAGACGAACGCCAAAAGAATATTGATAATATCCAGAAGGACATCACGCATATCGAGGGTAACATCGGACTGCTGAAGACGCAGTTGGCCACTTTGGAATCACAACTAAAGGAACGTCAGCAGAAATACCTGAAAAGCCTGCGCTACATGGCCCGCCATCGGAAGATCCAGGACCAGCTGATGTTCGTGTTCTCAGCAAAGAACCTTAGCCAGATGTATCGCCGTATGCGCTTTGTGCGTGAGTATGCCGCCTTCCAGCGGGCACAGGGCGAACTGGTCAAGGCCAAGCAGGACCAGATTGCTTCCAAGCATGTGGAATTGGAGAAAGAGAAAGGCAATAAGAATACGCTTTTATATAAAGGTAAGAAAGAACAGGCTGCGCTGCAAGGCAAGAAGGACGAGCAGCAACAGGTGGTAAATACACTTCAGAAACAGCAGAAGACCATTCAGGGCATCATTGACGATCAGCGTAAGAAAGACCAGGCCCTCAATGCCCAGATTGACAAGTTGATAGCCGAAGAAGTGGCCAAGGCGCGTGCTCGTGCCGCCGAAGAAGCCCGCAAGAAAGCTGCCGCCGAGGCTGCTGCCAAGAAGAAACGTGAAGAAGAACTGGCCCGTAAGAAGGCTGCCGCCGAGGCTGCTGCCCGCGAGAATGCCCGTAGGATAGCTGAAGCCCGTGAACGAGAAGCCGAGGCAAAGCGTCTGGCCCGTGAGGCTGCGAAGAAGGATGCTGCCGAACGAGCACGTGCCGATCAGGCTGCCCGTGAGGCACAGGCTGCCCGTGAGGCTGCCGAGCGTAAGGCGGAAGTGGAGAATCGCCGCCATGAAAAAGAGGTGGCTGATGCCAGAAGGGAGAATGAAACGATATCGCTGGTCAGTAGTGTGGACCGTAAGCTGAGCAGTAACTTCGAGAGCAACAAGGGGCGTCTGCCTATTCCCATCACCGGTTCATACCGTATTGTGAGCCATTATGGCCAGTATAATGTGGAAGGTTTGAAGAATGTGCGTCTCGATAACAAGGGAATCAACATCTTGGGCTCTCCTGGCGCTCAGGCCCGTGCCATCTTCAATGGTGAGGTCAGTGCCGTCTTTGCCTTCGGAGGTACCAGCGTGGTGATGGTTCGCCATGGCAGTTATATCTCCGTCTATTGTAATCTTCGCTCGGTCAGTGTCTCCCGAGGCCAGAAAGTAAGTACCCGCCAAGCGCTGGGAACCGTGGGAACAGACAATATCCTTCAGTTCCAGCTCCGTCGTGAAACTGCCAAACTCAACCCTGAAGTCTGGTTAGGCAGGTAGTTCTCTTTATCGAAAAAAAGGAATCAACCGATGTGCGTGCCATCCAGCAGTTCAATGTAAGTGCTGATGGCATGTTCTATTTCTGTGATCTTGATGAATTCATCGGCACCGTGCGAACGCGATGACTGTCCCGGTCCCAACTTGAATGAAGGGAATGACATCAGCGCCTGGTCACTGAGCGTGGGCGAGCCAAAGGGCACCATTCCCATTTTCACGCAGCGTTTCACCAGCGGATGCTCTGGGTCAATACGTGAAGAATGCAAACGGAACGAACGGGCCGTCACCTCACTCTTCAGTTTCTTCTTCAAAAACTCATAGACAAACTCATTCTGGTAATATTCGTTGGTGCGCACATCCACCACCATCTCACAACGGTCAGGAACTACATTGTGCTGAGTGCCTGCATGGATGACCGTCACGTTCATCACCGTGGGGCCCAGGAACTCACTCACTTTCTTGAACTGATGATGCTGCAGGAATTGCAAATCCTCCATCGCTTCATAGATGGCATTTATCCCTTCGCCGCGGGCTGCATGTCCCGACTTTCCGTGAGCTACTACGTCGAGAACCATTAGTCCCTTTTCTGCAATGGCTGGTTGCATACCCGTCGGCTCGCCCACGATAGCCACGTCTATTTTGGGCAACAGCGGTAAGACTCTCGATATACCGTCTTTTCCAGATACTTCCTCCTCGGCAGAAGCCAGATAAATAAGGTTGTAAGGTTGCTTTTTCTGAATCAGCCAGCCAAAAACCTGAAGCAGTGACACCAGTCCGCCGCCACAGTCATTGCTTCCCAAGCCGTAGAGCATGTCACCCTCTTGCTCGGGACAGTAGGGATTGCGCGTCCATGTAGCCACTGGCTTTACAGTGTCAATATGCGCATTGAGCAGCAGGGTGGGGCGTTTCTCATCGTAGTCAGAATCCGTCACCCACACATTGTTCGCCTCCCGCCGGGGCTCCAGTCCCATATCGCGGATAGCCTGTTCCATTACGTTTGCCGCCTGTTCTTCCGAACGGCTCACCGAAGGTGTGGCGATGAGATGCTTCAGCAGTTCCACCGCCCGCTCTGTCAGTTCCGGGTATTTCATATCAACCATTTTTCTCCTGATGCAAAGTTAATCAGAATCAGCCAAAAACTTTCGTTTCTCCCTCTTTTATACCTTATTTAATATGTTTTTTTAACGATTAGTTTTTATAAGTTGCAACTCAGTACCCCCTCACTTTCAAAACAAAAATCTTCAAAAATCTAGCACAAATTCTCCCTATAAGCCTATTTTAACGCACAATACGGCAAGAAAGAGCAGTTCCAGCCAACATTTTTGTGAGATTTTTGTAGATTTTTGTCCTTAGAAGTTTAGTTGAAACCTCTTCACTTCTCCAGGTATGCGAATGAGATTGTAATAGCAACACGTAATCGTTTACGGAACGAACGAATGTGTGAATTTCAGTTAAATTCGGTTAAATAACGCGTGTTTTTGTCGGAATTTAGTTAATCGTTTTTTTTTTTGCGAATTTTTGTAAATTTGCGGCCGAATTATTTTTATTAGTCCAGAGCCCTTAGGGGCAGGATATTAGTTATCCAAGTGGAGAAAAACTGAGAAGCCGAGTATCCATCTTTTAAAAAACTGGCGCTAAAGTCGTGAGACCAACGCGCCATTCTCTGTGAACCAGTTGATAAGAGCAGCGAGCAACTGCATGGCTACGCGATATACTTGTCTGATAGGTTGCCATACAGTCGCCCAACCCTGGCTGACTCCTCAAACATATAAAAACTCAATAGCCGTCCCCATCAGGGCTGAGGACAAATCATGAAGGCCCAAACAACCTTTTCGTGTTAGCGCCTAGTAGCGTAAATTAATTCAAAATGACAATATAATAACAACTTTTAGTAACAAACAAGTATGAGAAAACTTTTACTGTTTTTCGCGTTCGTCTTGACAGCGATAGGCGTCAAGGCTTACACGCTTGATCTCACCAAGACATGGACAGTTGATGGAGCCAATGAAAAAGTGGCTAAAATCAATCTTGAAAATGCTGGTGAGCTGACCACAGCTTTAGCTGATCTTAACGGCCAGATGACTGATTACAGTCATCTCTACATCAGCAACGGTGCAGGATTCGACCTGACTACAGAAGACCTTGCCGCCCTCGGCACGGTGACATGTCCCACGCTCGACCTGCAGAACCTCTATGGCGCTGGTGGTGGCCATCATGCACCTTTCACATTCTCTAACGCCAGTATCAAGCGCGTCATCTTGCCCGACTATTGGGATAAGACTGCCGTGAAGGCAGCTGCTGAGAAAATCATTGCCAGTGGCAATACTGGCTTCGAGGCTGCTTTGAGCCAGCATGGTCAGCAGAATCAGAGCACAGCCGATGCCAAGCTCGTGGCCTACGTGCAGAAGCCCGGTACGCTCTACACGGCCATGCGGCACACTTACTTCGACGGCCGTGCCGACAAGAAGATGGGTAATGCCACGAAGGACTACTGCGCATTCGATAAATTAGGCTACGTGAGCATCATGGGTTATCCCTCTGCCCTCGACTTCAACGGAAATGATAATACAGCAGGAGTTAAATTCGACCCCAACGGCCACTTCGTGTTCGACAGAGAAGCCGACGAGACTTCCGTCAGTGCTAATGCCGGTATTGGTGGAACGCGTGCTTTGACAGGAACGGCCCATAATGGTGCAATTACTGGTGCCGCCCTCATCCAGCTCGACCTTGGAGATGCCGTCATCTATGAAGAGTGGTGCAACGACATCACGCTGAGCTGGTCGTATGTCATCGGCGACCGCACAAAGGAGATTATCTTCCCCACATGCTCGGAGTTGAAGACTATTCCTGCCGACTGCTTGAACACCTCGCTGCCGCTGCTCGAGGAAATTTGCATCCCCGGCAACATCGAGAATCTTAAAACCCGTTCGTTCTGGATTTCCAATCAGGTGCTCCGCCATGTCTGGACCACCGGAACCACCGAGCACATGCGTTATGACAACGGTGCCTATCTTCACGATGACCACGACAATCCCGACCACTACGGTCATGCTCCGCTCAACGACCCCATTTGGAATGCTGGACAAGGGAAGGGGGAGAATGGACAGGGAACTCCTCGCTATGGCACCATCACGCTGCCTGAGAACCTGAAACTCATCGAGAGCCACTGCTTCACAGCCCGTAGCGTGAGCGATGTCTATGTGCTCGCCAAGGTGGCTCCCGAATGCCATGTGGATGCTTTCTCCAGCATTATGTATATGGGTAACAATACCATCGACACGCAATACACCAATAATCAGGGCATGATTACCCGCTGGTCGTATGCCCAGGGCGATGCCGTTGCCGAATACATCACTTTCCTGCACTACCCGCGTGAGTGCGGCACGCCTGAGATTCAGCGCTATACCGACCCCACCCGCGAATACTCCGTAGCCACCACATGGCGTGACGGTAAGGGTAACGTGGTCTATTTCCCCAACCAGAGTGAGTTCAACCGTGCCTATATTCAGGGCACCACGGGCTATCTGTGGTATGCGTGGGATTCTGAGCGCGTGCCTGAGCCTGCAGGAAATGCCAACTCGTTTAAGAATGCCAACCCGTCAACCTCGGGTGGACACACCACTGACCTTCAGCAGACGGCTAATGACCTCTACATTGCCAATACGATGGAAGATCCCGATAAGACCGACCGATCGTTCTACGATGTACGCCTTGATCCGACAGGCCAGCCCACATTAACAAAGCCTGCTGATTTAAAGTGGTATTACAACACTATTTGGGAAGACAAGCAACTCTATCCGAAACCAGAGACCGTAGGTGTTGTTGACGAACAGGGAAATCCTGTGATGGAGACCGTGCCTGTATATGATGCCAATGGAAACATCATCTATGACCCGGCTGCCGCCGGCGCCACCTATGAGGGCAACTACATCAGAAATGAGGTGGATGTCTATGTAAAGGCTTCCGATGGTGAATATTGCCATCAGCTGGTGGCTAATGGCGAAGGTCAATATACGATTGGCTATAGTTATACTCAAGATGATAATGGTGATTTCATTAAGAACAGTCAAGGAAACTACGAGGCTTATTATTCATGGATGGATACCAATCCTAGCTATCAAGGATGTAAACGTTATACAAGGAAAGCATCAGGTCTTATCAAATTCACGGACCAGTGGGGCGCTCCTCGTTTCAACCTCAGCACCGACTATGTGCTTTACGAGACCTATGATTCGGAATACAAGACATTGTTGGACCGCTACAACAAGGTGATAGATTATGAATTTACCGAGGCTACAAGCAGTGATGCCGGTCCATTCTGGACGATGCGCACTGAGATAGCCCAGGCCCAGGAAGTGACCAAGAAACGAGACTACCGTGGTTGGCACCAGTTCGTGCTCCATGCCTATGATACCAACGACGAACGTCCTCTCACGCCGGTGAAGTTCTATCAGTCTGATCCTGACTGGTGGACAGTGTGTCTTCCCTACGACCTGAAGTATTCAGAAATGGTTCGTTTCTTCGGCAATGGCGAAGGCAAAATCCCTTATCTGAGCAAGCTGCGCTATGTAGTTCGTGACTACGACAAGGAGAAGATAACTCTGATGTTCTCAAAGAACTTGATGGTGTATAAGGAGGAGATTACCAATCCTTCTAATAATGATGACTACGTGCATGGCGTGATAGACGATGTGACTACTTATACTGATGCAGAGCTCCAAGCCGATCCGATTATCCTGCACAAGGGTGTCCCCTATCTCATCAAGCCGAACATCCCCGAAGGTGCCAATCGTTCGTTCGATGTGTTCAAGACAGAAACTCCTGACCTCTACAAGCGTTTGATCGATTCTCAGAATGTACCTGCAGCTCAGTTGGAAACTTATATTTATAAAGGTGAGTACACAGTTCCTGCATACGTAATTGGTGACACTGATAAAGAAGAAACTGTAGCAAGCAGGACTTTCACTCACACAGAGGTTGGTCCTTCCTTCACCTACAACTCTTCAGATAAGATTATGTACGGTGGCAAAGAGGTTGAGGCAAAGATTTCCAAAGATTTCAGTTACACCTTCGTAGGCTCATTCTTCCTTTCAGTATTACCGCAGTATTGCTACTTCCTGGGCTGGGATAGCAAGAACAGCCGCGCTGCCTTCTGGTACAACCGCGTGCCCAATCTGGCCAGCCAGGACTGGAACAACCAGACGGGTATCATCTGCCCGAACTTCAACACCAGCAAGACCATCGACCCAGCAACGAGCCTCTCTGACCCCGCCAGATGGATACTCGCAGCCAGCGACGTGAAGAACGACGATCTCGTAGGCGTTGCAAGTGGTGCTAAGAAGTCGCTGATGGACATGGACTTCGGTTCAATCGACGTAGTGGTGAGCGGTATCGGACAGATTAACCTCGACCGTTCTGCAGACAAGGCAGTTCAGGAAGACGTGATTTACGACCTGCGCGGTGTTCGCATGAACCGTCCTCTGAGCCGCCTGACAAAGGGTGTCTACATCGTGAATGGTAAGAAGTATGTTGTTGATTAAAAAGAAAGGAAAAAGAATTATGAAAATGACATATGTAAAGCCCGAGGCATTGACTGTAACAGTAATGCATTTCGAATCGCTTCTTCTTTCTCAGAGCGAAACTGGTCGTGGAACCGCTGGCGGTCCTACAGAACGAACAGGTCAGGATGGAGCTCCGCTTCCAACCACAGTGGGTGAGACAGATGGCGAGACCAACCCATTCGGTGACAGCGAAGGAGACCACGGTCAAGGAGCTGGCAACAGTGGTAACCGCGCCAAGTCTGGCATGATCTGGGATGAATGGTAATCCTGAAACCCGTAAATAATTCAGAATATTTGATTTAATTGTGAAGAGGAGTTCACCGTGTCGGTGGACTCCTTTTTTAATGGAAGACCCACCCCTGCCCTCCCTGCATAGGGAGGGAGTTTGACATTGGGGTAAGGTTTTCGTTAGCGTTGATAAAT
>R23__coassemble_89_pt1 | contig 66458 bp, 54 predicted proteins | sample R23__metabat2_high_PE_035 | metagenome-assembled genome bin R23
CTTTTATTCAAGAAGGGTCGGGGGGGTGAGGCTTACACCCTTATGACACCCTTGACACCCTTCTGAATAGGGTGCAAGGCCTGTGTTTATCGGGGTTTTGACACCCTTGCACCCTTAAAATGAAAATTCTCGCGTACGCGCGCGCACAAGGTGATGAACCTGAAACCAGAAACTTGAAACCTGAAACCAGAAATGCGTCAACGCGCCACAGTTTGCAAAGTGGAGTTTTCAAAAATGTTTGCGCGCACATCATTTTTAAATACTTTAACCGAAATTCGGGGCTAAAAGTCAATTTTTAAGGGGATAACGTTTTGTGAGTCAGTGAAAAATGAGTAACTTTGCAACCGCAAATTGGATAAATGCCATTTGCTTAGGGTAAAAGATATTCACAATTTAAATTTTAAAGATATTATGGCAAAGTTAGATTTGACACAGTATGGCATCACCGGTTCTACCGTGATTGCTCACAATCCGTCGTATGAGTACCTCTTCGAAGAGGAAACAAAGGCTGGTCTGACCGGTTTCGACAAGGGCGTAAACACCGAGCTCAACGCTGTAAACGTGATGACAGGTATCTACACCGGTCGTTCACCTAAAGACAAGTACATCGTGAAGGATGCTCAGAGCGAGGATAAGGTTTGGTGGACTTCTGAGGAGTACAAGAACGACAACCACCCCATGAGCGAGGAGGTTTGGGCAAAGGTTAAGGATATTGCCATCAAGGAGCTCTGCAACAAGGACCTTTATGTGGTGGACGCTTTCTGCGGTGCCAACGAAGCTACCCGTCTGCGCGTTCGTTTCATCGTTGAGGTTGCCTGGCAGGCACACTTCGTGAAGAACATGTTCATCCAGCCCACCGCTGAGGAACTGGAGAACTTCGAGCCTAACTTCGTTATCTATAACGCTTCTAAGGCAAAGGTTGAGAACTACAAGGAGCTGGGTCTGAACTCAGAGACTTGTGTTGCCTTCAACACCACAACCCGCGAGCAGTGCATCATCAACACCTGGTACGGTGGTGAGATGAAGAAGGGTATGTTCTCTATGAAGAACTACTATCTGCCTCTGCAGGGTATCGCTTCAATGCACTGCTCTGCTAACACCGATATGGAGGGTAAGAACACCGCTATCTTCTTCGGTCTGTCTGGTACAGGTAAGACCACTCTGTCTACCGATCCTAAGCGTCTGCTGATTGGTGACGACGAGCACGGATGGGACGACGAGGGTGTGTTCAACTTCGAGGGTGGCTGCTATGCTAAGGTTATCAACCTCGACAAGGAGAGTGAGCCCGATATCTACAACGCTATCCGTCGCGATGCCCTGCTGGAGAACGTTACTGTTGACGAGAACGGTAAGATTGACTTCGCCGACAAGAGCGTTACTGAGAACACCCGCGTGAGCTATCCTATCAACCACATTGAGAAGATTGCCCAGAAGGTGAACAAGAAGAGTGCTGGTCCTGAGGCTAAGAACGTGATCTTCCTCTCTGCCGACGCATTCGGCGTGCTGCCTCCAGTTTCTATCCTGACTCCCGAGCAGACGAAGTACTACTTCCTCTCTGGTTTCACCGCAAAGCTGGCTGGTACAGAGCGCGGCATCACTGAGCCCACTCCTACATTCTCTGCTTGCTTCGGCCAGGCATTCCTCGAGCTGCATCCTACAAAGTATGCTGAGGAGCTGGTGAAGAAGATGGAGAAGAGCGGTGCCAAGGCTTATCTGGTGAACACTGGTTGGAACGGAACTGGCAAGCGTATCTCTATCAAGGATACACGTGGTATCATCGACGCTATCCTGGGTGGTGACATCCTGAACGCTCCTACCAAGAAGATTCCTTACTTCGACTTCGAGGTTCCCACACAGCTGAACGGTGTAGCATGGGGTATTCTCGATCCTCGTGATACTTATCAGAACCGCAACGAGTGGGAAGAGAAGGCAAAAGACCTGGCTGCCCGCTTCATCAAGAACTTCAAGAAGTACGAAGGCAACGAGGCTGGTAAGGCTCTCGTCGCTGCAGGACCGAAACTTTAAGAGTTAAGAGTTATCGCCTTCGGCGATTTTGAATTGACAATTAAGAATTAGTTCTATGATTAATAGCGGATTGCCCACGGGCAGTCCGCTTTTTTCTTGCAAATTGTTCAAAAAAGGATCTTTAGAGAAGATACTTACGCTCGAAAAAGCAAATTAAAACATATTTTATTTGCATTTTTGCTCGCTAAATCGTATCTTTGCAGCCAACAATATTATTTTCCTGAAAAATTTAATTACATGCGTATGAAAAAATTTACTCTTATGATTGTTGCTGCCTTGATGGCAGTTACCGCCAATGCCCAGAAACTGGAGAGGGCACAGTTGGCACGTCCAATGCAGAATCGGGTTAGTATGACAGCCAGTCCGATGCAGAGCAAGGTTAACAGCGTTACCCGTCCGATGCAGGGAAAGACTCAGTCTGTGGAAACCATCAAGCAGATTAAGAAGGCTCGCAAGGCAGCTGCCGTTTCGTCTATCGATGACCTGACCGGAACGTGGATGCAGATCTATTACAGTGGTTTCGATGAGGCTATTCTTTCTACGATTATTGAAATCACCAAGACCGAAGGTAGCGAGAATTCGATTACCATCACTGGTTGGTGGGGCAGTTGGACTGAGCCGATAGAGGCTAAAGTGGATATTGCTGCTGGAACCGTCACGATTGATCCTCAGTTGCTTTACGAGTATGAGGGTGATAGTCCCGCAGAACTCATTAATGTCACAACCGAAGGCGCTGCTCTTATAGGAACCATCGAGGAAGACGGTAGCATATCTTTTGAAGATGAATGGGCTGCCCATATCATAGGCGGTGAACAATCGTATGAATATGCTCAGTTTACTATGTTAGTAAGGCCTAACGGCAAGATGAACTATATGAACAATGGTATACAAAGCGCTGACGTCTATATTGAGCAAGATATAGAAGAAGAAACTGTTTATGTTTACAATTTCGGAGATTATGGCCGAGCCATAGAGCTTACCATGAATAGCGATAAGACTATTGAAGTTTCATCCGATCAGATTGTTTATGTCAGCTCAAACGGTGACTTCTACATTTATGGCTTAAATGAAACAGCAGATAAACTGATCGATCTTACAGCAACTGGAACAGAGACTACAATCACTTTCGACCAGGCATGGACAGGTTATGCGGATAGTGGCTATTGGCTGGGTATTAACTCAGATTGCATCATCACACTGACTGACGGTTCTACATTCGTTTATCCCGCAGAGATTGAAGATGTGGCCGCTACTCCTGCCACTCCTACAGACTTGGAATATGAAGTGACACCCAAATATGGACCGCGTATACTGTTTAATGTGCCTCTTCAGGATGTTGACGGTAACAAGTTGCGTAAAGACAGATTCTTCTATCAGATCTATTACATGAAGGATGGCACGGCTTCTGCTTACACGCTGAAGGCCAGTGAAGATGCTTATACGGAGTTGGAAAGCGATATGGAACTGATTCCATATGACTTTACCGACGGTTGGGACATCTTCACGGAGAAAGAAGCCAAGAGAGTCTATCTTTATGGTACCGATGGCTGGGAGAAAGTCGGCGTGAAGAGCATCTACCAAGGTGGAGGCGAGACTCATGAGTCTGAGATTGTCTGGTATGACATCGTTGATACCGGCATCAGCCAAGTGAATACCACCCAGCAGAATGGCGGCAAGGCCTTCAATCTGGCCGGTCAGCAGGTGAAGCAGGGCTATAAGGGCATCGTCATCAAGGACGGCAAGAAATTCGTGATTAAGTAAGTGAAGAACCAAACTTGTTTGGATTCTTCCGAACGTGAACGAATTGGAACGTAGTTCAAAGTTCATGGTGAAGTAACCCTTCACGACAATGTGAAAATCAGTAAAAGGTCCGCCCAAGAGTGGGCCTTTTATTGATTTAAGTCAAAAATTCGTCCAATAATTGCAAAAGTGATTTAAAACATTTGTGTGGGCACACAAAAATTTGTATCTTTGCATCGCTTTCGGGAGAAAGTATCCAAAAGTTTTCATAGGTTAGTAGTTTGATAGATTTAAGGTAAAGATTATGTTATTAGATTTTGAAACAAACGTGATGCTGGCGGTGACAGCGATTATGACAATACTTAGTATTGTTGCTTTAGTTAACACTAACATCCGTTAATTGTTTTCAGGAGGCCGACGTGAGTGATTCATATCGTCCTCTTTTTTTTGTGCCCATAGGAAACCGGAGGTTTCTGTTTAAAGATTAAAGATTAAGGATAAAGGATTAAAGATTAAAGAACTGTCGTTCTAACGTTTTAACGTTATTACGTTATTGAAGAATCTTCACTCTCCATTCAAAAGATTTATTCAATAAAACTTAAAAAACGCCCTTTTAATCCATAAATTCACTAATAAAATGGCCAAATGTCCGTTTATTTGCGGAAATCTGCTTACCTTTGCAAGCAAAATTCAAATTCGAAAGAGAATGAAAAGAAATATTGTGCCCTTCCTGCTGATGGTCGCAACGCTTGTCTTCGCATCGTGCCTGAAGTCAAACGATACGGAAACGACGTATTATAGCGATACGGCCATCTCAAGTTTTACCCTGGGTACCCTGAACCGTTATGTCACCACGAAGGCTAAAGACGGCGTTACCGACAGCACGTACAAAACGACTGTGGCCGGTAGCAAATACGAGTTCTATATCGATCATCTGAACCGGAAGATATACAACATCGACTCGCTGCCTTACGGTACAGATGCCTCGAGGGTTCTGGTGACGATTACCACCAAGAATTCAGGACAAGCCTTTATCAAGAGCCTGACCGACGAAACGTTGACCATTTATAGCAGCAGTGATTCGCTGGATCTCTCACACCCCCGTGAGATTCGCGTCTATCCCTTTAGCAATGGCAGCAAGGACTATCGTGCCTATGAGGTGACGGTGAACGTGCATAGGCAACCCACCGATTCGGTCTATTGGGCATTGGAAAAAGGCGTGAAGGCTGAATCGCTGGATCTGCCGGTTGCAAGTGTGAACCAGTATAAGGTGGAGAACGGACAGCTGCTGATGTCGGCTGACAAGGGTGCTACGTGGACTGCGGAAAAGCTTGATACGGATGCTTCCTATCTGCCCAATGACAATGTCAACTTTGTGTACAAAGGTGTTCGTACGGCGGACTTAACCGACTATATCCTGCTGGTAGGAACTTCCGATGCCGATAAGAAATATGCATCTTGCTGGTTCAAATATGATGAGTATGCGGCAGGTGCTGTTTCCAGCGGTTGGTCGTATATCACGGCAGGCGGCAGCAATTTGTATCCCCTGCCTAAAATGAAGAATCTCAGTGTGGCTTACTATAGCGATCATGATATCCTTGCCATTGGCGGTGCCGGAATGGACGACTGCAAGGTGGATGCCTATGAGGCTATGTATGTGAGTCACGACAATGGTATCTCTTGGATTCCCAACGATGTGTTCCGTCTGCCAAAGGGATTGAATAAGAAGGCTACGAACGTGAAATTGCTGGTGGATACCAAGAAGGAACTGTGGTTGTTCTGCGAGGGGACTGACGAAGTTTGGCACGGACGTCTCAACAGAGATGATAAAACGGCCAATAAGCGGTTCCTTGAATAACGTTAAGAAGATGTAGGATGAAGTGCAAGTACGGTCTTCTCTTAGCCTTGATGCTGCTGGTGGCAGGACGCGCCGGTGCGCAGGATGATGTGGAGTATCGTATGGAAATCGGTGCAGCCGCCGGACTGATAGGCTACCACGGTGACTTCAACGGTTCGCTGACGAAGAACCTCCAGCCGATGGGAAGCATCGTGGCGAGATATAATCTCAATCCCTATATGGGTTTCAAGGCAAATCTGTCGTACGGGAAACTGAAGGGCAGCAGCAAGAATGCCAAGACCTATTATCCCGAACAGGCTGTGGCACCCTATGATTTCAATAATACGCTTGTGGATCTTGATGTGGTCTATGAGTATAATTTCTGGCCTTATGGCACTGGCCGAGACTATCGCGGAGCCAAGCGACTCACGCCCTGTGCTTTCATCGGATTGGGCGGTACGTATGTGAAGACGGACCAGAAGAACGTTTTTACGGCAAACCTGCCTGTAGGCGTGGGCGTGAAGTATAAAGTGGGTGCACGCGTGAATGTCGGTCTTGAATGGGCCATGCATTTCTCGCTGAATGACAAACTTGACGGAGTGGAAGATCCCTACGGTATCAAGAGTAGTGGTATCTTCAAGAATACGGACTGCTATTCCACCCTGCAGTTGTCGGTGACCTACAGTTTTATGGCAAAATGCCGCACTTGTCATAATGAGGACGAGTGAGCATGTGATAAAGAAAGCGTAAACGAAACAATAAAGAGATATGGCTGCCAATCTTGACATGAAGAATATTCCCGAGCACATTGCCATTATTATGGATGGCAACGGGCGCTGGGCAACAGAGCGGGGGCGTGAACGTTCCTTCGGCCATCAGGCAGGAGTGGAAACCGTACGCCGTATCACGGCTGAGTGTGTCCGTCTCGGCGTGAAGTATCTTACGCTTTATACCTTCTCTACAGAGAACTGGAACCGTCCTGCCGATGAGATTTCAGCCCTGATGGGACTGGTGCTCTCTTCGCTCGAAGACGAAATCTTCATGAAGAACAATGTACGCTTCCGCGTCATCGGCGACATGAAGCGACTACCCGACGAGGTGCAGCAGAAACTCTGGGAAACCATGGAGCATACGGCCGGGAACGATGCCATGACGATGGTAGTGGCGCTGAGTTACTCGTCGCGATGGGAGATAACCGAAGCCGTCAGACAGATAGTCTCTGAGATTCACGATATGGAAGAGCTCCCTGAAAATATCTTCAAGAAATTGAAGACCGGAGGCATCCGTGCCGAGGACATTACCGAAGACACCATCAGCCAGCATCTGGCCACCAGTTTCATGCCCGACCCAGACCTGCTCATCCGTACCGGCGGCGAACTGCGTATCTCCAACTACCTGCTCTGGCAGATTGCCTACAGCGAATTGTACTTCTGTGATACATATTGGCCTGATTTCTCGGAAGAAGACCTGCACAAGGCCATTGCCAGCTATCAGAATCGTCAGCGCCGGTTCGGCAAGACCGAGGCTCAGGTAGAAAGTGAAGAGTGAAGAATGAAGAATCATAGGATTTTTTTGAATATATATTGTATGAGTAAATATAAAATGGTGAAGTGGAAAAGATTGGGAGTGATTATCGCGATGGCGATTCTTCACTCTTCATTCTTCACTCTTCACTTAAATGCCCAGGAGAAAATCATCAATCCCGACATCACCTATGCCGGTTCGCCGCGTTCTTGTACGATTGCCGGATTGGCCGTTTCAGGAGTGGAAGGCTATGAGGATTATGTGCTGACTGGTATTTCAGGCCTTACCGTCGGTGAGGAGATAGAAGTGCCAGGCGCACAAATCACGGATGCCGTGAAACGCTACTGGCGTCACGGTCTGTTCTCGAAGGTAGCTATCACAGCCGATTCACTTATCGGCGATAAGATTTATCTGCATATCCATCTGGCCGTGCGCCCCCGTGTGAGCACCATCAACTATATCGGACTGAAGAAGTCGGAACGCGAGGACATGGAGCAGAAGCTCGGTCTGCTGAAAGGTAATCAGATAACGCCCAACATGATTGATCGCGCCAAGATCCTGGCCAAGAAGTATTTTGATGAAAAGGGCTATAACAATGCCGATATCTCCATCGTGCAGCGTGATGATGTGGCCAACAAGAATCAGGTGATTCTCGATGTGGCCGTGGATAAGAAGGACAAGATGAAAGTCCGTAACATCATCATTGAAGGTAACACAAACCTGCCCGACCGAAGAATCAAGGGCGGACTCTTCCGCAAGGGTGCCTTCGCCAAGATTCATGAGGCCGGCAAACTGAGTTCGTTCCTGAAGTCCAAGAAATATACGCCTGAGCGATATAAGACCGATAAGGAGAACCTTATCAACAAATATTACGAACTGGGCTACCGCGATGCCGTCATTCTGGAAGACTCGGTGTGGAACAATGACCCCAAGCACGTGAATATCTACCTGAAGGTGGATGAGGGAAAGAAATACTACATACGTAACATTACATGGGTGGGTAACACTGTCTATCCCGTCAATAGAATAGGTAACAAACCTGGCCTGAGCGATGTTCTCGGCATGAAGAAAGGCGACGTCTACAACCAGAAACTGATGAACAAGCGACTCACCGAAGACGACGATGCCGTGGGTAACCTCTACTGGAACAACGGTTATCTGTTCTATAATCTGCAGCCTACGGAGGTGAATATCGTGGGCGACTCCATCGACCTGGAGATGCGTATCTACGAAGGACAGCAGGCACACATCAGCCGCGTGCGCATCAATGGTAACGACCGTCTGTATGAGAATGTGGTTCGTCGTGAACTGCGTACCAAGCCGGGCGACCTCTTTAGTAAGGAAGCTTTGCAGCGTTCTGCCCGTGACCTGGCATCTATGGGTCACTTTGATCCAGAACAGATTGATCCGAAGGTGGAGCCGAACTATGAAGATGGAACGGTGGACATTAGCTATAACCTGGTGCAGAAATCCAATGACCAGATTGAATTCTCACTGGGTTGGGGACAGACGGGTGTTATCGGACGTATAGGTTTGAAACTCAATAACTTCTCCATGCGCAACCTCTTCCGTAAGAATGCGGAACATCGTGGCATAATGCCTATCGGTGACGGTGAGGTGCTATCCATCGGTGCACAGACCAATGGAACCTACTATCAGTCGTATAATACCAGTTACTCCACGAACTGGTTTGGCGGCAAGCGTCCTATCCAGTTCTCTGTGGGACTCTACTATTCGAAGCAGACCGATGTCTCAAGCAACTATTATAACAGCGCCTACTTCAACAACTATTATGCGGCCATGTCCGGCTTGGGTAGCAGCTACTATAACAGTTACGAGAATTTCTATGATCCCGACAAGTATATCCAGCTCTTCGGAGCCAATCTGGGATGGGGTAAGCGTTTACGCTGGCCTGATGACTATTTCCAACTCGGTGTGCAGCTTTCATATACCCGCTATATGCTGAAGCAGTGGCGTTACTTCCTGGTGCAGAACGGTAACTGTAACAACCTGAACCTTGGTATTACACTCTCGCGTACCTCTACTGATAACCAACTCTTCCCGCGTCGTGGTTCGGAGTTCGTGGCTTCAGTAAGTATCACGCCGCCATGGTCTGCCTTTGACGGAAAGGATTATAAGCATCTTGATGAGGTTTATAACGCTGAGATCAAGGCTACCGGTAAACTGACAGATGCTGCCAGTGCTGCTCAGCAGGAGCGTTATCGCTGGGTGGAGTATCACAAATGGAAGTTCAAGAGCCGTACTTTCACCGCCTTGACAAACGGTGCCAAGTGTCTGGTGCTGATGACGCGCGTGGAGTTGGGTATCTTAGGCAATTTCAATAAGTATAAGAAATCCCCGTTTGAAACCTATTATATGGGTGGTGACGGTATGTCGGGCTATTCTACCAGCTATGCTGAAGAGACCGTCGGTCTGCGTGGTTACGAGAACGGTTCGCTCACTCCTTACGGCAGTGAAGGCTATGCCTATGACCGCTTCTCCGTGGAACTCCGTTATCCGTTCCTGTTAGGTAACACCACCATCTACGGATTAGGATTTGCTGAGGCTGGTAATGCCTGGACGGAAGCCAAGAAGTTCAACCCCTTCGATATGAAGCGTTCAGCCGGTGTCGGTGTGCGTATCTTCCTCCCGATGGTGGGTCTGATGGGTATTGACTGGGCCTATGGTTTCGACAAGGTCTTTGGCTCTAAGGGTGGAAGCCAGTTCCACTTCGTGCTGGGACAGGAGTTCTAGTTATTCTAGTATTCCTAGAAGTTCTAGATTTCTAGATATCTAGGTTTCCTGGTTTGGTGATTTAGGGTTTTCCGCTAAGAAAATAGTGGTTTCCCTATTGCGGATAAAAAAAGAAGATGTATATTTGCACCGTCAAATTACATTTAACGATAAAAAAGAAAACGTTATGAAGAAACTGATTATCTGCGCATTGTGCGCATTCTGCGGTCTCGCAACGGCTTCAGCGCAAAAGTTTGCGCTTGTGGATATGGAGTATATCCTGAAGAATGTGCCTGCCTATGAGCGTGCTAATGAACAACTTTCACAGGTGAGCAAGAAATGGCAGATGGAGGTAGAGGCTCTTAACACAGAGGCTCAGACGATGTACAAGAACTACCAGAATGAGGTGGTGTTTCTCTCTCAAGAGCAGAAGAAGGCCAAACAGGAAGCCATTATGCAAAAGGAGAAAGAAGCCAGCGACCTGAAAAAGAAGTACTTCGGTCCGGAAGGCGAACTCTACAAGAAGCGTGAGGCATTGATGACTCCCATTCAGGAAGAAATCTATAATGCCGTGAAGGATATCAGTGACCTGCGTGGCTACTCGCTGGTTATCGACCGTGCTTCAGATACAGGTATCATCTATGGTTCGCCCAAGGTGGATATTTCCAATGAGGTGCTTTCCAAATTGGGCTATTCAGCTGATTAATCATTAGAAAACCTAGATATCTAGAAAAACTAGATTTCCTAGAAAACTAGAATAATAAGTTTAATATCAATAAAAAAGAAAGAAATGAAGAAAGTTTTGATTATGCTGCTGATGATGGCTCCTATGGCCACATTCGCACAGAAGTTTGGTCACGTTGACGTTCAGGCTATTATGACCTCTCTGCCCGAATACACCCGCGCAGAAGGTGAACTGAAGGCTAAGGCTCAGGAATATGAGAACGAGCTCAAGGGCATGCAGGATGAAATCCAGCGTAAGTATGATGAGTACGAGAAGACCAAGAGCACAATGAACCAGACCAAGCAGCAGGAGACAGAGAAGAATATCAATGACCTGATGCAGAAATATCAGCAGGCTCAGCAGGACAATGCCCAGGCATTCCAGAAACTCCAGCAGGAGAAGCTGGCCCCCATTCAGCAGAAGGTGTTCCAGGCTGTAGAGAATGTAGGTAAGAATGGTGGCTATGTATATATCATGCAGGCCCAGAGTCTTCCTTACATCAGTTCAACACTTTCCAAGGATGTGACTGCCGACGTGAAGGCTGAGATTCAGAAGCTGAAATAAAATAATGACCCACCCCTTCCCTCCCTGAGGGAGGGGGCGGTTTGTTCTCAGATAAAGATTGAAGAATCAATGATAAAAGAAACAATAATGATAAACAAAGTGCAAAAAAACAGGCTGATGACATTAGCGTTTTTGCTGATTCTTCACTCTTCACTCTTCACTCTTCACTCTTCTGCGCAGATGCGCTTTGGCTATCTCTCTTACAGTGAGGTGCTTCAGGCGATGCCCGACTATGCAACGGTTAAGAGTAATGTGGCCAAGTTGCAAGGACAGTTTGAGGACGAGATGAAGAGGGCCGAGGAGGAGTTCAACAAGAAATACGAGGAATTCCTAGAAGGCCAGCATGAATTTGCCGTCTCTATCCGTAACAAACGGCAGAGTGAGTTGCAGGATCTTATGGAGAAGAACATGGCCTTCAAGCAGGAGGCCCGCCGTCTGCTGAGAAATGCAGAGGCCGATGCCATGAAGCCGCTTCACGAAAAACTAAAGGCTGCTTTGGCCAAGGTAGGTCAGCAGCGGGGACTGGCTTTCATCCTCAATACCGACGGGGATGCATTGCCATACGTTGATCCTGCCCAGGGAGAAGACGTTACTGAGATCATCAAACGTGAACTTTCCAGATAATCCAGGTCCTATCGGTGTCTTTGATTCAGGCTATGGCGGTCTGACTATCTTGCACCAGTTGAGGCAGACTCTGCCTCAATATGATTTTATGTATCTGGGCGATAATGCCCGCGCACCTTATGGATCACGTTCCTTTGATGTGGTCTATAAATTCACCCGCGAGGCTGTCCAAAAACTTTTTTCCATGGGATGCCATTTGGTCATCCTGGCTTGTAACACCGCTTCAGCGAAGGCTTTACGTACCATTCAGCAGCAGGATCTTCCGCAATGGGATGCCTCACGCCGTGTGCTTGGCATCATCCGTCCTACGGCAGAATGCATTGGCTCCATCACCCGTTCGCGTCATGTGGGTATCTTGGCCACGGAGGGAACAATCAAGAGTGAGAGCTATGACCTGGAGATACAAAAGCAGTTTCCTGATATCAAGGTGTCGGGTGTAGCTTGTCCGCTTTGGGCTGCCATTGTGGAAGCCAATGAAGCCGACAGTCCCGGAGCTGATTATTTTGTAAACAAACGCATCACCCAACTGATGCTCAAGGATCCTGAGATAGATACGATTATTCTTGGCTGTACGCATTATCCGCTACTGTTTAACAGCATCCTGAAGTATGCGCCAAGAGGCGTGAAGATTGTCCCACAGGGAGAATATGTGGCCAACAGTCTGAAGACCTATCTCGGACATCATCCGGAAATGGTAGAGAAGATTACGAAGACGGGTATGGTGCGGTATCTTACCACTGAAAACCCTGATAAATTCAAGGAATCAGCCCAGGTTTTCCTTCACGAACAGGTGGAGGTGGAAAGAGTTTCTTTCGATTAAAGGACTCCTCCTTTCTAATTTCTAACTCCCAGTTTCTTTGCAAAATACCGTACGGGATACCATACGGCAAGCCATCCTGCAGCCAGAACGGTGATGAATACGAGCAAGATGTCTTCGGGGTGAACGCTGACGGGATAGGCATTGATAATGAATGATCCTTCACTCTCGCCCATGTGGACCAGTCCGTAGGTCTGCTGAAGCCAGCAGAGCAGAAGACCGAGCAGAATGCCGAGGATGGCACCAATGGCCGCAATCATACGTCCTTCGAAAAGGAAAATCTGAGTGATTTGTTTATCTGTGGCGCCTAAGTTGCGCAAGGTCACTACGTCGTCCTTCTTATCGATAATCAGCATGGAGAGTGAGCCGATGATGTTGAAACAGGCCACAATGAGGATAAACGTGAGGAAGATATAGGCAATGAACTTCTCTATCTTCATGATGCGGAACGTGTCATCCTGCTGTTCGTAACGGTCTTTCACCTTATATTTATCGCCGGCAATCTGCTGTGCTTTTGCCTTCACGGCATCCAGGTCGCAGCCTGGTTTGATGCGCATCTCAAGAGCGGAGAGCATACCCTGTTGGTCAAATATGCTACGGGCAAAACCGATGGAGGTCAGGATATAGTTCTTGTCATAGCGTGCCTGCTTGACCATAAAGACGGCACCTGGCGTTATCAACGAGTCTTCCACGAATCCGTCGGTGGGGTCCATCATATCCAGTTGCCCTTCCCGTTTGGGGGCATAGATATGCAGGTAGCCATCCCAGTCGGCAGGCATACCGAGTGTTTGAGCCAGTCGGATGCCCACGGTGCCGTACTGTAAGTTGGCAGCATGCAGGGAGAACTGTCCGTCGCCATAGAGAATCTCTTTGATATGCGTCAGCTCAGAGAAGTTGTCGTCCACTCCTTTGATCATCACCATGGCCTGACGCCCTTTGTAGATGGCCAGCGCCTGATCTTCCACAGTCTCTGTGGCCACGTCAATCTCCGGTAACTGGCGAATCTCCGTCAGTATCGGGTCGTCGGCAGGAGCCGTCTTCCCTTGTGTAGGAACGACCTGGAGTTGTGGGTCAAATGAGGTGAAAAGGGTCGCCACAAGGTCGTGGAACCCGTTGAACACAGAAAGCGTCACCACCAAAGCCATTGTGGCGATGGCCACCCCCAATACGGAGATAGCGGAAATCAGGTTGATGACGTTCGTCGATTTCTTCGAGAACAGATACCTTTTGGCGATGTAAAAAGGAAAGCTCATTTTTTCAGCAGTTCATCGATGTGGTCGATGTAGTCCAAGGAGTCGTCAATGAAGAAGCGCAGTTCCGGAATGATACGAACCTGATTGCGGATGCGCTGGCCCAGGTCGTAGCGGATGGTCTTCACGTTCGCATTCACGTTGTTTAGAATCTCCTCTGCCTTTTCCGAAGGGAACACACTCAGGTGGGCTGTGCAGATGCTGAGGTCGGGGGATATCTTCACCCGCGTCACACTCACCATCACACCATGCATCATCCGTGTCTGACTCTGGAAAATCTGCGCCAGTTCCTTCTGCAACAGGCGCGATATCTTGGCTTGTCTTGTCTCTTGCATAATCAATCTTCTCTTTTTCGCTGCAAAGTTACGAATAATTGAGAGCAGAACAAAATAAACTCGTTTATTTTTTCTGCCGAGATGAAGTAACTTCGCCTTCTTGAGGGTCAAAGTTACGAAGAAACAAGCGAAGTGCAAAACGAAAACTTGTTTTTTGTTGTTTACTTGTTCTTGTATTTGTAGAATTCGTTCACTAAACTCTTGTATCCCAGTTGTTTTAGTTGGGTGTAATCCGTTTTGTAATTGGCTTTGTTGTACTTTCCCGTGCTCAAGAAACGGATGTTCTGTTGTAGGTAGTGGTCAATCTCCTTCAGACCTTCAGTTTGATTGATGACAGGAAAGAACCACCTCGACCATGTCAGCGATTCTGTATCGCCGTTCTCGAAGAACACACGGTTGAAATGGTTGATGAGTCCCTTCATCGCCTTTTCAGGCTCCAGTTGGTTCTTGCTGCTCCAGCGCATCAGTCTCTTCGTGGCCCGTCTGATTTTTCCCTTCATCTTCTTTTTGGTTGCTTCCGAGATGTCTATGTCGTGGCCATGACACTTGAATCCGAGGAACTCATAGGCTTCATCGGGTGCATAAATTCTTTCCTTATCGGGGTTGATTTCCAGCTGGTATTCCTTTAGAAAATCCGCCATCCGCCTTTGATGTTCCTCCAGTGTCTCACGATCTGGGGCAAAGATGATGATGTCATCGGAATAGCGGGCATAAGTTACATGGGCGTCATGGAAATATTTGTCCACGGCTTTCAGATAGACATTTGCAAGGAAGGGTGAAGTGGGGGTGCCTGCCATCACACCGTGGTCTTCAAGGATGGCCTCACCATTGTAGATGACATTCTTCTTGGTCAGCATCTTTTCGAAAAAGTGGTACAAAGGCAGGTCTTCGGCCATCATTTCCGCCAATATCGGCAACAGGATTTCAATGGAAATGGAATTGAAATAATTATGGATGTCAAGTTTGTAGGCCCACATTTCCTTATCTCCGATGGCCCGTATGATGTCAAAAACGGCATCGCTGGCTTTCATGCCCCTGCGGAAGGCGTAGCAGTTGGGCGCGAACCATTCATCGTAGTCATAGAGTTTGAAGGCAAGGAGTTTGAGGATGGTCATTTCTTCGGGTGCAAAACTGTAAACCACCCGTTTCTTGCCCGTCCCCATCTTGTTGACAATCTTTTTCTGGGGAATGCCTAAACCTTCTCCCTGAATAATCCTCTGCGCCAACGGAAGATACTCTTCCCGTTCCACATAAGTGTCGGCCTCGTCGAACTCATGCCAGGTGAAACGGCCTTTCATGAGTCGATAGGCAAGAAACTCTTCCCATGTTTCCTGCCGGGTCAGTTGTGTTAGGATGCTCTCCATGATAAAAAATGAAAAAGGGGAAAGATTTTGAATCAGCAAAATTGCTGATCACGAGAGGATACCTTGTCCTGTTACCTGCAAAACGTCTTTATGCGGACAGGGCTGCCTCCTTTGCAGGCGCAGCATAGCTGCATCCCCTTTTTCAATTTTCAAGTTTATAAGTTTTGAAGTTGATAAGTAACCACCATCACCTATTACCCCATTAACTTGCGGATACGTCCGATGACGTAGTTCCTATCGTTGGGCATTTGCGTGTAGAAGTTGATGTAGGGAATGCCCAGTTTCTTGGCATACATCCTTGCAATCAGGTACTTCACGTTGCTGTCGTGGCTGTGGCCGTTGCCGAGCATCACCACGCCTTTGGCGCTTCCTCCGCTTTCAAGCACGAAAGAGTAGGGCTGTCCCCATTCGGCTTTGTAGGCTTGGGTGGGACGTGTCTTGTAGAGTTTGAACTCATCGTTGGCGAATCCTGCCAAATCTGTCACGGGTACATTTTCACGGATCGAGTAGAACGAGAATGAATCCTGCAGAATCTCCCTGAAATAGGTTTTCCATTCAGCATCTGTTCTTTCTATTTCCACGTCTTCCATTGCAGCAGCGGGTTGCTGAACGGGACGGGCCTGAGGTCTGGGTATTTCCTTTTTGTTAGAATTCAAGATATAGTCCTTGGCGAAATCCAACAGCTTTAAAATTAATTTACTAAAATCCATAGTTTTCTTTTTTTAGAATTAGTACCTTGATTAACTGGTTGCAAATATACAATAATATTTTAAACCGACATTCTTTTTATTAAAAAAATTTTCACCATTATAACTTGAGGAAGGAACATCTCCGTTGTCCTCTAAGTATTAAGAAAGTGATTTTGCGGTGTGAGAAAAGTTTTGTATCTTTGCACACAAAAGCAAACTACAGTGGAAATGAGGAAGATATTTTGGGCTTTGTGCTTATTGGTTCTGTCGCTGAATGCGTCGGCAGAGGTGCCCGTCGTACTGGTGGCAGGACAGAGTAATACCGATGGCAGGGTGGATAATGCTGAACTGCCGGAATATATTAAGCGTGATGGCTATCGTTATTGCCAGTGGAGTTTCGGTAGCGGCGTTCATTCGGGGGAAGGGCATTTTGAGCCTTTTGCCCCGCGCAACTATAGTCAGAAGCCGGAGTGCTGGGCTTATGATGCCGTGGTCTATTATGAGTTGGAACGGTTGTGGAAGCGGCCTTTCTATGTCGTTAAGGAAAGTCTGGGCGGCACGGCTATTGATCCTCGCTGTGACAGTAATAGTAAGATGCATTGGAGTGCTAATTCAGATTATCTGTCAAATACAGCAGCATCAGACAAGGGCGGACTCTCTCTGCTGAAGGCATTCACTGAGAATATCGGTGCCTGTATAGACAATCATTTGTCGAAATTGCCTGAGGGCTACGACATTAAATTTATGCTTTGGCATCAGGGCGAGAGCGACCGCAGTCAGGCTGACAGTTATCACGATAACCTGAAGGCCGTGGTTGAATACGTGCGTACCTATTTGGTGAATAAGACTGGACTGCAGAAATATGCCCATCTGCCTTTCATCTGCGGTACCTTCTCAATGGCCAGCAAGCAAGGCTCTCCTAATGTGACTGCCGCTACGTACCAACTTCAGCAAGAAGACCCAGACTTCCACGTTATCGATGTGAGTGATGCCACTCTTGGCCGTGACCGGATTCATTTCGATGCTGCAGGGGCTGAACTCTTAGGCAAGCGCATGTTTGAGAAAGTAAAACAGGTCGTTTCTGGCGGGACTCAGGTGGTGTGGTTCGACGGGCAGCATCCTGTCACTTATGAGATGCCTAAGAATGCCGACCCTGTGGTGATGACGGCCCTTGAGATGTGGAAGGACGATATGCGGCAGGTGACAGGCTTGGTGCCTGTGGCCTCTGACAAGGCTGTGATTAAAGTGATTCAGGGCAAGGGAGCTCCCGATGGCTTCCGTATATATATAAAAGGTAGGCAGATTATCGTGGAGGGTAACAACGGACGGGGAATGGCCTACGGACTGTTGGAACTCTCCCGTATGGCAGGCGTCTCACCGTGGATATGGTGGGGTGACATCGTGCCGGAGAAGAAAGACCGGCTGGTGCTCAGCAGCGACTTCTTAACGGAACAGCAACCCAGTGTGGCCTATCGTGGTATCTTTATCAATGATGAGGACTGGAGCACTCGCCCCTGGAGTTCCAAGGTATTTGAACCAGGCCCCAAGGGACAGATTGGTCCCAGGACGTATCGGAAAATCTTCGAACTACTGCTTCGTCTGCGAGCCAATACCATCTGGCCTGCCATGCACGAGGGAACGGTGGCTTTCTTCCAGGTGGAGGGAGCCAAGGCCGTTGCCGATTCGTGTGGTATCATGATCGGTACTTCCCACTGCGAGCCTTTGATGCGCAATAACGTCGGCGAGTGGAATGTGGAAGAGCGCGGACGTTTCAACTACAAGACCAACCGCGAGGCCGTGCAGCAGTATTGGATAGAACGCCTCCAACAACTATCCATCATCCCCCAACACTCTACCCCCAACACCATCTTCACCATCGGTATGCGTGGTATCCATGACAGTTCGATGGAGGGTTATCAGTCGAAGCAGGAGAAGTTCGACGGTCTTCAGCAGGTCATTGATGACCAACAGATGCTTCTTAAGAAATACGTGGGAGACCCCTCGAAACTAATGCAGGTGTTCGTACCTTACAAGGAGGTGTTGGAACTGTATGAGATGGGACTCCGGGTACCCGATTACGTGACGCTGATGTGGTGCGATGACAACTACGGCTATATGACACGCTATGCCGGCGTCCATGAACAGCAGCGTCAGGGTGGGGGAGCCGTCTATTACCACCTCAGCTACTGGGGACGTCCGCACGATTATCTCTGGCTCACCACTACCCAGCCGGGACTCATATACAACGAGATGCGCGAGGCTTACGACCGCAATGTCCGTAAACTGTGGATTGCCAATGTCCATGATGTGAAGGTGGCCGGCTACGACCTTGAACTCTTCCTTGATATGGCGTGGAACATCAATAGCGTCAATGGCTCCACGCTCAGTGACCATTACAAGACATGGCTCTGCAGGCAGTTTGGCAAGGAAGCTGGCGAACGGCTCTTCCCTGCCATGCTGGAATACTGGCGCCTCTGCGGAGAGCGCCGCCCGGAGTTTATGGGATGGACGCAGGTGGAACTGGATAAGAAGAAATATGACCGTGGCCTCTCACCTGTGGGCGATGTGCCCCTGACGGCTGCTGAAGCCAAGGCCCGTTTGGATGCTTTTGAGCGCATAAAGGCTACGATTGATGAATGCCGCCAGTTTGTACGTCCCGAACTGAAGGATGCATGGTTTGCGGCCATCCAGTATCCTGTCTATGCATCCGCAGCCATGAGTAGGAAGATTCTGAGTGATTCGGTGGAGAGCCATCTGGCCTACGAGGAAATCCAGTCGCTTACGGCTCAGTATAATCAGATGAATGGAGGAAAATGGCGTGGCTTGATGGATGCCGCTCCCCGCCGTCTTCCCGTCTTCGAAGATGTCCATGGCAACCTCTCTACAAATCATACTCATTGGGAAGTTCATCGGGCTGCTGACTATGATTCGGCTGCTGAAGGGGTGCGAACCGTTCAGATGCTCGGTCATTCGATGAATGCCGTGTCATTGCCGAAGGGCGGAGCGCTTACTTATCGTTTCGCGGTGAAAGAGGCTGGCTCCTATATCCTTCAGACAGCACTCATCCCCACCCATGCCGTAGATAGTGGTGATATCCGCTACAGCGTTAGCATCGACGGGTCTGAGCCCACAGTCTATACTCTGAAAGAACCTTTCCGCTCCGAGCAATGGAAGCAGAATGTGCTTCGAGGTCAAGCCTTGCGCCAACTTTCCGTTCGTCTTTCGGCAGGCCCCCACACGCTTACCCTCCGCGCCCTCGACGATCATGTCGTCGTGGATCAGTGGATGCTGGCGCCTCTTATATCCCTTTAGGGCAGCTCTTTTTACTTCTTTTGTACAGTCTTATACTGCTCGCGAGCTAACTTAAGCTGTGCCTGATAAGCTGGCGACTTCTTCAACTGCTCATACACCTTGGCTGCCACCATTTTGCCGGCATCGATGTCGGTCTTCCAGTGGCGCCCCATGATGACGCGCCCCATGCTATAATCATTAGCGCATTTGTTAAGAACCTCGGTATATTCCGGCGCTACGTCGGCCAACACAAAGGCATACGTCCAGGAACGCACGGCATGACCGCTGGGGTAGGCGAAGGTGCTGGAGCTCATGGCCGATTTGGCGTTGTCCTTAAGGGATGCCTCGTGGAATACCTGGAAGGGCTTCAGGCGCTTATAGTAATCCTTGGCAGGATTAGACACCTTGCGAGCATCCTTCACGGCCCATGATGCCAGGTTGAGAATCTCCTTGTTCTCGTAACACAACAACTTAAAGCCCAAAGCATCATTGAAAATCGTCGTTATATCCATGGTGTCTTGCTGTAGGCACCGTTCGCTCACCTTGGGGTCTTTGCGCTGCTGCTTGCCCCATTCGTAATACTTCACATCCTCGTCATAAGCAGCACCAGACGTAGGTGGGGCTGGCAGGAACTTGATGGCATTAGGCAATTCCTCCATGGTCAGGAAACCCTTCCTGCTACTTTGTTGTATCCGGGGGGTGCACGATGTTGCTAAAATTACACTAGCTATTAAAAAAAGGACTTTTTTCATAATCTATATCTTCGTTAATTGTTTTACGTTTTTTTATCTATTTGATCATCTGTAGGATTTTATTGGCGTCGGCATCGCCCATGGCGGCCTCTTGCTTGATCTTGGCATACACCTCCGACCCGCCGTTGGGATTCTTGACGGCTTTCAGGATCCAGCCTCTTGCCCGCTGCTGGCTGGCTTCTACGCCATGACCTTTCAGGTAGCACTTGCCCACGGCGTATTGTCCGTCGGCATTGCCTTGCTGGGCTGCTTTGCCGTACCATGCGAATGCCTTCTGGTAGTCTTTTACCACACCTTTACCCTGCTTGTAGCACTTGCCAACCTGATACATGGCTTTGCCGGTGCCCTGCTTGGCCGACCGCAGATACCAGTAGTAGGCCTTTTTGTAGTTTCGCGCTACGCCGTGGGCCTTGTCGTAACAGCGGCCCACTCGGTATTGCGCCTTCTTATGGCCCATCACTGCGGCCTTCAGCAGCAGGGGGTAGGCTTCGTGGTAATCCTGGCTGTCGTAGAGTTCCTTACCATCGTAGTACAGTCTGTCGCTGGTCTGTGCATGAGCGGCAACTGTCATAGTCACCAGGGCAATCATTAATATAATAATCTTTTTCATGTCTTTGTTGTCTTTTAGAATTTATAATTGTAACCAAAGCAAATCACGTGGCGGTCGGGCTCTCCGTCGCCCTCTCCGCATATATGCTGGTAGATATATTTCACGTCGAAGCTGTTGTGCTTGTCGAGAACGATCTCTGTTCCAGCGTTGTATCTCATTTTCTCCAGACTTGTGGCAACGTAGGATTCCGCATTCACGTAGGGGTGGAAGACCGTGCTCAGTTTCATCTTCACCTGTATGCGGTTGCGCCATACGTTTTTACCTTTTCCGGTGAAGACTTTCTCGTCGGCTTCTTCGCCAGTACCCGTATAATAGCGTTGCGCTGTCTTCTCAGGGCGGTAGGTGTATTGCCAACGTTCACGCAGCGAGAATGTAAACTGTTTCCATGTGACAGATGACGTGAGCGACACGTTGAAGCGGTGGCGTGTTCCCCAGTAGTCGGCATATATCGTCTGGTCGGTGTTCTCTTTGTAGTTATGGTCTCGGAGCAGCACGTAGCCTGCCGAAGCCTTGAGCCAAGGGGTAATCTTGTAACTTGCGTCAATGCCAAAGCCCCACCGGTCAGACATCCTGAGGTTGTCACGACTACGGTACTCCATTTCTGCACCAACGTCCCATCGGGTGCTGAGCTCCTTCTCTGCCCTCATTTCTCCCCAAATGCCAAACTCGTCGCTGGCATAGGCATTCAGGAGTGAACATTGAGCTATTATAATTAGTGCGACTGACCGCCGCACTAATTTGTTCTTGCGGTTACACATTAGCATACTCGCTTTTATTGATTTTCAGCATGTTCTTAACGTCGCCACTGTCGGTTCCTTTGTAATAGACACGCAGGATGGCCATATCACGCAGCAAGTCGATAGCTCCTACGCGAACGTTGGTAATCTCGAGTCCCAGGCGCCCTTCCAGATCGGCGATGAGTTCCGCCTTGTTTTCAGGCTTTACGAGTTCAATGCGGTCGTACTGTACAATCTTGGAAGCCTCTGTCTTGAGCAAAGCCTCGCAGGCTGCCACGGCGATGATGGTAACGGCGTCGATGCAAATAATTTCAAGCAAAGGTGTGCCTACAAGCTGACCAAATTCGTCAATGCCCAGGGAAGATGCCATTGCGTGAACAACCGAGAGGCTGACAACGATGAAGATGTAGGTCATTTCACGAACGGGCATCGTGTCGGTGCGATAACGCATGATGGAGAAAATACCAAACAGACCGAGACCTACACCCATCGTAGCCTTACCACGATCCATACTCATCATCATGGATACCAGAAAGAAAAGCACTACAGAGATGAGCATGAACGTGAAGTAGAAGTCACGACGTTGCCCCTTCTTGTAATAGAGGAAGTGTACGATAAACCAGTTTACGAGAATGCAGATGGCGAATCGAAGCATGGTATCGCCGAAATCGGGTGAAAAAACAAATTGTTCCATTGTGTGCTGTTTTTTTAATTGTTATTGTTTGTTGTTTACTATTTAATTATTGATGAATGTCTGTGGTTTCAGATTCTCTATTCCAGTCAGATTTTTTACCTCAATGACTTTTTGCTTGAAACGGTTGAAGGCTAAATCCTGATTGGTGAGAGCCGAGCCTATGCAGTATTTTGAGAAGCCGTGAGGATGAATGTGCAACGCTCTCAGCTTGGTTAGAATGGGCGAAAAGACATGCCCGTCGCGCTTCAGCTCAATGATGACCAAGTCGTCCATATCCATTTGCTGTCCGCTGGCAAGATTATTGAAGTGAACGCCACTGTCGATGGTCAGTCGTTCCGTCATGCCTTTGTTCACCAGCGTGATGCGTGCAAAATGGTTGTTCAGCGCAGGCTGCAGGCGGTCAACGTTGTAATGCAGGTGCTTGCCCAGGAAGTCGCGCTTCTCTTCGTCCGTCAGGTCCATGTCGTGCACCTTGATGCGCTGCTTCTTGGTGCGCTTGTGGTTGTTCTTGGTCTTCACCTCCATAAACTGGAGTCCACTGATGCAGTACGTGCGGAAACGAATCTTCTGGCGGTTTGTATGCTTCCATTGGTGCATGCAGTACATGTTGAAGTCTTCCGTGTCGAAGTAGGTGGTGTCATACTCCAGATTGCGCGTCCCGTCGATTTCCTGCACGTAATACTCATCGCTCGCCATTTTCAGCAGTTGCTTGAGCTTGTCCAGATTGGTAACGAATTTCGTATCAGTGCGGTTCATCAGCTTCACGCTGCTCATCTGCTCTAACGAGATGGGCTCGAAAGTCTTCAGAATATCTTCCAAATTCTCTTGTTCCATACTGTTGTTGATATGATTAATGATTCTTGCCTATAAACTTTCCTTGGTGGTTAAACTTCAGATTACGCTTATTCGACAGTTCCACCTTATAGCCATAGCGGCCTTTCTCAATCTCAGTGATGTCGAACTCTGGATAATTCTCCTTTACATATTTCTTGATGTTGGCGGGAATCACCGAAGCAGGCACCGCAGTCCTCACGCTGCCATCTATCTTCAGCCACACACCCTTCAAGTTGAATTCTATCTCTAAGCCATTGTCCAGCATACACACGTATGCGTCTACCTCTCTCTTTGCTGACACAACAGCAGCGTTCGGGAATTTCTCATTGACAAACGCTTTTGTTGCTTGAGGCAATCTTTCAGCAGGTATTGGCTTGGAATCTGAACCTGTACAACATACAACTGACATCATTAGTGCCAGAATAGTTATCAGGAAATACTTCTTATTTTTCTTGTCCATTTCTTTATTTATTAATTGTTATTGTTTTCGCTGACGTTAACGTTTCGTCGTTTTGACGGTGCAAAAGTAGTGCGTTTTTTCGGGTGGCTATCAAAAAGCGCCTCATTTCTTGTTCAATTGTTGCGACAGGTACTCGTATTCACGACAAAACGGACGAATGCCTTCAAAATGTGTCGCAAAAAGGGGCGAAACAATGGTTTTTGTGCGATTCCCGGTGCGGAGCCAGAGCAACAAAAGTCAGAACCGTCCCTCGTTCACATGACGTCTGGTTTTTCTTGCAGCAGATGCATGCCAGTGTCAATGAGAACATCATCAAGCAACGGACGGGCAAGACTGTCTCTGAATATGCAGCGTGGTGCTCACAAAGGGTACGCGAAGCCAGTCCGAAACTATTGATGCAGGGACTTGGTGAGGTTATTAATGACACACGGACTAAGAATTTTGTGAAAACCAGATTGATAGAAGAGACTGCCCAGGCCCTGGAATTGTTTGCCACATTTCCACAAATCATCTCTCCCTCTCTTTGATTCTTGTGTATAAGTTTCAATCGGCCAAATTATTTATGCTATAAATAATCTGAGAAGTGAGTCAAAGAACCGTACCTGTGATTTATGTCTTCGTCTGGACGTAGTTCTTCGACGTGCTCTGAGCTATCGCACTGATGGATGTCATCAGGACAAGCAAAAGAGAATAGAACCTATTTGTTCTTGAACTAACTATATGCATTGTTAGATTTGATTATCTCTCTAGGGAGTCCACTTGTATTGTAGAAGGAATCAAAAACCTGTCCCGGTGATTCTTGATCTCTATCTGCATCTTTCCGAGGGCAGCCACACGCTGACCATCCGCGCACTCGATGAGCATATAGTCATTGACCAGTGGGCACTGACAGGCGGAGAATAGCTGTCTTTTTTCGTGGTTATTCTATTTTCTCAATGATCATCTCGGAAGAGCCGTTTTCTAGAGAGTTGTATTCATCATAATGGATATGGCAACCGTCTTCCTCGTTCGCCATATCCGTTAGTTGTCTTGCCAACGAGAGCAGACCCTCCCTGTTGGCAGATATCACTACGGTTTTCCCATCATCTACACGCACTTTGATGGTGAACCCGTCTTCCCAGAATATTTCCATGGATTCCCGTTTGTGTGAATCTTACAGGCCGGCCTCCAGCAACTGCTCGCAGATACTCTTCATGCCGCTGATGGAAGGATGTCCGTTCTGCTTCTCTATATCATGGAGTTCCACGAGCTGCACCCCGTAGTGATTGCACACTTCGCGCATCGATTCATTGACCTCCTCACTCAGTTCCGAGTTTAGGATGAAGCAGAGTTTTGCCTGGGGATAGCGCTTTCCGAGCATATCAATCAGGCAGGCCAGTGCAGGGCGGAAACTTTTGCAGTCCTCCTTCGTCCAGTCAGAGTATTGGTATTCACCGATGGGAGCGCGGGCCCAAGCATCGTTGGTGCCGCCGAAGACGAAGATGATGTCAGGGTTACCCAGACTGTCCACACGCGAGATGAAGTTGCTGCGTGAAGTGTCCATGCGGCCGTATCCCGTTCCGCAGATGGTTGTGCCGCCCCAAGAGTCGTTCTTCTCCAGCGAGTAGCCTTTAGCCTTCGTATAGAGGCTCCACCAAGTCTGCTCCACTTCCGTCACGTCGTTCCGGTCGTTGGGATAGAACGATGAGTAGTTGGCAGGAATGACACCGATAAATGTTGAATACGAGTCACCGAGGACCGACACTTTCTTTGTCTGCGCCGATGCAGAGACCCATGTGGCTACCATCAGCATAAGGAATAGAATTCTCTTCATCATGATTTCAGTTTTTAGTGTTGCAAAATAACGAAAAAACTGTGAGACCGCCAAATAAATCCATAGAAATCCTTCAAACCTCCTTTTCATGTCCAAAACAGCACTTTTTTCGTGTTTTTTACGCCTCAACAATCATTTTTTCAAGTTTTCGGGTTATTTTGGGACAAAAATTATAGTTTTCGCGACAAATTTTAGGGGTTGTCCCGGAGATGTGTCGCGATTTGGGCCGTTTGTCGCTACAAAATACAAAGAAAATGTTACGTAATCGATTGCCGATTGAAAAAGTCGCACTACTTTTGCAATGTCGAAAGACAACAAGTCCGCCGACAAAGAGTGAAATAATTAATATAGTAAAGAACAAAATTTAAAAATACGAATTATGAAAAAGTCAGTTATTGGATCAGTAATGGTAGCAGAAGTTGCTCTTATGGTAAGCGTAATGGCATTGAACGCCAACAGTAGCAAAACCGCAGGTCACGAGATGCTGGCTCAGGCCAACCAGAATCAGGTAAGCGTCAGCACTCAGCACTGTGACAAGTCACAAGACGCCAAGGGTGGCAAGACCTATCAAATCCAGGTAAGGAAATAACGCCGGGGATGGCAGTACAAAATTCCCCAAAGTTAAGTATTAGTAAAAATATAAGTATTAATCATTTAAATATTACGACTATGAATAGCTTTTTGAAGAATATAACGAACAAGATGTTAATTAACAACTACATGACTCCCACGGGCTGTATCCCGACGGTAAATAATAATCCATCAATGAAGTAACTGTAGTTATAGTCAGTAATTAATTGTTAGTTTTTAACCCCCGTGCCCGGACCTCAAATGGATTCGGGCACATTTTTTATAGCCTCGAAACTAAAAATGGGATTCTGGAATTATGTTTCTCTGTGTACTCCATTCACTCTGTGTGAAACAAAGACAACAAACTAAGTTAGTTTGTTCTTCATCTGATGATGTTTTGCAACCCGTTTGATGATGTTTTGAGGTACAAACTAACTTACTTTGTACCCGGAATGATGATTCGTGTAATAAGGTGAATGGTTTTTGTAAACGAGGAGAGTAGGGGGAAGACAATGTTTTTATCAATTTTAATCGTGTTCTTTTCGCTAAATCGATTTTTTAAGCTAACTTCGCGGCGTAATTCAAGAATATCAATGGAATATGGTTCAATCGTTACAGATACTTAGCCAGTGGCTCGCCAAACATGCTTCGGCATTCATTATCGCCGTGGCTGTCATCACGTTCCTGCTGCCGGGAATATTCAAATGGGTGCATGGGAATACACAGACGGTGATTCTGGGATTGATCATGCTGACGATGGGACTGACGCTGACCACACAGGACTTCAAGGTCGTATTGCAGCGGCCTTGGGATTTTCTAGTGGGAGCTGTGGCGCAGTTCGTGATTATGCCGGGAGTGGCTTATCTGCTGGTGCATGTGTGGCATCTGGAACCGGCATTGGCACTGGGAATCCTTTTGGTGGGTTGCTGTCCGGGCGGCGTTTCGAGCAATATCATGTCGTATCTCTGTCATGGCGACGTGGCTTTCTCGGTGGGAATGACCTGTGCTTCAACGGTTCTGGCGCCTGTGATGACGCCTCTGCTGATGCAGTTGACGGCGGGTGCGATCATTGAAATCGATACGGTGGGCATGTTCCTGAATATCCTGATTGTGACGATTCTGCCTATTGCGCTGGGCTGTGTGCTGAACTACTACTATAGCAAACGTGAGAGTTTCCAGACACTTCAGGCGCTGATGCCCGGCACTTCGGTCATCCTGCTGGCCTGTATCGTGGGCGGTGTGATCTCCACAGTTCATGACCCGCTGGTGGAGCGTGGCTTTATGCTGTTCATCTGGACGTTTGCGGTGGTGTTCTGCCACAATTCGCTAGGCTATCTCCTGGGTTGGGTGGCAGGCCGTCTGGCTGGTTTCAATACGGCCAAGAAGCGCACCATCAGCATTGAGGTGGGCATGCAGAACGCGGGACTGGCTACGGTTTTGGCCGGTACGTTCTTCGCTGCACAGCCTCTGTCGGTGTTGCCTTGTGCGATTTCCTGTGCTTGGCACAGCATCAGCGGCACCATCCTGGCAGGAATCTATCGTAGAATGGACGAAAAATAAACCTATATATGCTGAAAGGACACGGTGACGACGGATATGCACAGCAGACGGCAATCAAGCATGATTTCAGTTCGAACGTCTGCAAAGAGGCCCTGCCTGAGGGTCTTCTGGAATATCTGTGTCAACATCTTGAGGCATTGACGCACTATCCTGAGCCTGCTTCCGAGTCGCTAAGGACGCTTATTGCGAGACGTGAGGGTGTCAATCCGGCTTCAGTTTTGGTAACCAATGGTGCCACTGAGGCCATCTATCTGACGGCTCAGGCTTTCCCTCGTGGCGTCTCCTATGTCCTTCAGCCAACTTTCTCTGAATATGCGGATGCCAGCATGCTTTCGGGCCATCAGGTGAAGGGTATTCGGCATCTGGAAGAAGTGGGGGAAGAAGCCACGATGGTGTGGCTCTGTAACCCTAATAATCCTACGGGGACGGTGATTCCAAAGGGGGAGTTGTTGCTCAGGATAGCGGCCCACCCGGATGTGGTTTTCGTGGTGGATCAGTCGTATGAGGCTTTTTGCCGTGAACCGATGCTGTCCGTTCAGGAGGCTGCCACCTATGGGAATCTGCTGTTGCTCCATTCAATGACGAAACAATATGCCTTGCCGGGACTCCGTCTAGGGTATCTCACAGGTGCGGAGAAACTGGTCGGAAAAGTGGAATGCAGGCTGCAACCGTGGTCGGTGAATGTGCTGGCGCAACGGGCAGGGGAGTTTATTTTGTGTAAGAGGAGAGAGGAGAGAGGAGTGAGGAGAGAGAATAGTATTGAGTGGAGCCTTGATGCCTATATGGAGGAAACGGAGCGGCTTTGGACTGCTGTCAGGGGTATTGACGGAATGGAGGCGCTGCCTACGTCTACGAACTTTTTCCTGGTAAGATTGGAGAAACCCTTGGCGAAATCATTGAAACAATGGCTTGCGGAGGAGGGTATCCTGATAAGAGACGCTTCCAACTTTGAGGGGCTGGACGGTCATTATATCCGTATTGCCGCCCAAAGACCTGAAGAGAATGATTTATTGATAGGGAAACTGAAAGAATGGTCAATGCGCTGAGTCTGCTGATTGGTTGGATTGCCGACAAACTGCTGGGTGATCCTGCATGGCTGCCACATCCCGTGGTGGCCTTCGGCAAGGCTATTGCCTGGGGTGAAAAGCTCTTGAACCGTGGACGATTTCGCCGATGGAATGGCGGCTTTTTGGCTGTAATGCTCATCTTTCTCACTTTTACTGCCACGTGGGGTTTGCTTTACGGACTGCAGCGGGCTTTCAGTTTGCAGCAGTCGCCCATCATTGTTGAGGCGATTCTCATCTTTTACTGCTTGGCCGGCACTACGCTATGCCGTGAAGTAAGGATGGTTTTCGATGCTGCCGACCATTCGCTGGAAGCAGGACGCAGGCAGGTGGCCCGTATCGTGGGCCGTGACACTTCCCAACTTTCGGATCAGGAGATACGCAAGGCTGCCCTGGAGACGCTGGCGGAGAATCTTAGCGACGGGGTGGTGGCTCCCCTGTTCTGGTTGCTCGTAGGGGGAGTGCCGGGGATGATGACCTATAAAATGGTGAATACGCTCGATTCGATGATAGGCTACCGCACGGAGCGTTACCGTGAATTCGGGACAGTGGCCGCGAGGATTGACGACGTTGCGAACTGGATTCCGGCAAGGCTTACGGCCCTGCTGATGGTGCTCATCGGCCAATGGATGACCATAAAAAGTAAACGGTCAACGGTCAACCGTAAACCCTCAGCAATAAAAATCTTCCGCTTTGTATGGAAATACGGCCCTCAGCATGCCTCACCTAACAGCGGATGGCCCGAGGCTGCGCTGGCAGGAATCCTGAACTGTAGGTTCGGAGGTCCGCATGTCTATTTCGGAGAGGTGATAGAGAAACCTTATATCGGCGACCATGAGCGGAAACTGAAGGCGGACGACATGAAGACGGCCATACGTGTGAACCAGTTGGTAGAGGTGGTGATGGTGGCTACGCTCCTCGCAATATTCTATATAGCGTAGGCATATCGATTTCACGGCGAACGGCATCAGCCAGCAGGTCGTATTGCTGCTGCTTGTAGGCCTGATAATCAAAGGAGGTTTTCTTTTCCTTGTCTTTCAATAAAGGATTTAACAGTTCGTCGATGACCGGCGGATTGTCGAGAATTCCATGGATATAGGTGCCCCAGCAGCGGGGATTCTCCCGGTAGGTGGTCAGGTGTTGGGTGTTGGTGGTTGGGTGTTGGGTGATGGGTGATGGGTGTTGGGTGATGGGTGTTGGGTGTTGGTGGTTACTTGAAACCTGAAACTTGAAATCTGAAACCCTACTGGTACGGCCCATATGGATTTCGTAGCCTTTGCAGGGCTTCCCTTGCCAGTCGAAACTGACCTGAACGGTGCGCTTCTCACCGTTCATCGTGGTGGTGAGGGGCAACAGTCCGAGTCCGGGCATGCGCTCCACATCGCTTTCTACCTGATGAGGGTCGAGTATTTCCTGTCCCATCATCTGGAATCCGCCGCAGATGCCGATGACGGTCTTGCCGTCGTGGTGAGCCTGGAGAATGGCCTGTGCACAACCGTTTCGGCGCAGTTCCATCAGGTCGGCTATGGTACTCTTGGTGCCGGGAAGAATCAGAATGTCGGCTTTCTGTATCTCTTCGGTGTTGTTGGTGTAGAAAAGGTGTACGCGACTGTCCTGTTCCAGCACGTTGAAATCGGTGAAGTTGCTCAGGTGGCGGAGCATCACGACGGCGATGTTTACCTTGCCCTCATGGGCTTCCATGTTCTTCCGTTCCAGTGAGACGCTGTCCTCTTCCTCGATATGGATGTCTTTGAAATAGGGCAGCACCCCCAGAACAGGCACGCCACAGATCTGTTCCAATTGGCGGCGTCCCTCATCGAAGAGGCTGCGGTCACCGCGAAACTTATTGATAATGATGCCCTTAATGAGCCGGCGGTCCTCAGGTTCCTGCAGCATGATAGAACCATAGACGGAGGCAAAGACGCCACCACGGTCGATATCGGCCACTACGATGACATCGGCTTCTGCATAGCGGGCCATCGACATATTCACGATATCCACGTCGCGGAGGTTGATTTCGGCAATGCTGCCTGCACCTTCCATCACGATGGGGTGATAGCGGGCAGCGAGACGGTCGAAAGCTTCATGGACAGCCTGTCGCAGCACTTCGCGTCCCTCGCGGCGGAAATACTGCGTGGCATGCTGGTTACCGATGGGACGTCCGTTGAGAATCACCTGTGAGGTGTGGTCGCTGTTGGGTTTCAGCAAGAGCGGGTTCATATCCGTATGGCAGGGAATGCCCGCCGCCTCTGCCTGAACGGCTTGTGCACGGCCAATCTCGAAACCTTCGGGCGTGGCGAAACTGTTCAGGGCCATATTCTGTGCCTTGAAGGGAGCCGGCTTATAACCGTCCTGCAGGAAAATGCGGCAAAAGGCGGTAGCGACCAAGCTTTTGCCCACGTCGCTGCCCGTACCTGCCAGCATCAGGGGGTGAAGTCTTTCCATAAATCCATGATATTCTTGTCGCCCCAATACAAATGAACATACGAGGCGCGAAGGTTCTTGTATATATAATAAGGTGAAGGCTGGCCGACAATCGAGGAATAGTGGAACTCGTGTCCCCTGAAACCGAGCCAGTCACGATAGCCCAGATGCAGGCGTTTGCCCTCCATGGTGGCATTATCGGACAGAACGGCGGCCATAGGCCAGGAGGTTCCATCCTCATCGATGATATGCCGGCAGAGATACATCATTCCGCCACATTCTGCTAAACAACGACCGCCGCTTTCGATAAAAACGCGTATGGCGGAAAGCATCGGGGTGTTGGTACTGAGTTGCTTCAGAAAAAATTCGGGATAGCCACCAGGCAGGTAGAGGAGCGATGTTTCTATGTCACTCTCCGAGGCATTAAAAGGAAACTCCTTGTCGTGAATGGGAGAGAAGAAGATGACTTCTCCGATTTCCTTCAGTCTGTCGATGTTCTCCCGATAGGTGAAGTTGAATGCTTCGTCGCGCGCTACGGCAATTTTCATAATCCCAAGGCTTTTAGGTCCACATATTGCTCAACGGCATCGGCTGCCCGACAGATGATCTGCTCGATGAAATCGCGGTTTTCCAGCGATAAGCCCAGATGACGGCTTGGTATTTCCATATCCGGAAGTCGGGGAATACAGCCAAGACAAACGGTTCCCGCATCCTCGCAAGCCTGTTTCAGGAAAGAGGCATGACGCTCGGAACCCACCTGATTGAAGATGACACCTGCAAAGCGGAGGGAAGGGAGATTCTCACAGGAAAGGCTTGTGAATCCGTGAATGACGGCAGCTGCGCTGTAGGCCATGCTCCGAGCATTGACAATGAGCAGGACGGGAAGGTCAAGGATGGATGCCATTTCCGCAGAAGAACCTTTCCAACGGTCGTAACCGTCATAGAGTCCCATCACGCCTTCCACAATGTTCACCTCTTTATTATAATGGGAGAACACTTCGCGGATATGTGCGGGGGTGGTGAAACGTGCATCGAGGTTTACCGATTCCTCCCCACAGGCCATCTGGTGGTATTGCGTATCAATATAATCAGGACCGCACTTGAATGGCTGCACGGGGACGCCTTTCCTTCGGAGAGCCCTAAGCAGTCCGATGGTGACGGTTGTCTTCCCGCATCCTGAGTTGGTGGCCGCAATAAGAAAATTCTGCATTAATTTCAAATTTTGTTGCAAAGATACGAACTTTTTCGTACCTTTGCAACCAGAATGGTGATATTTTGGCTTTCAGCCAGAGTATAAAAGGGAATCCGGTGAGAATCCGGGACAGTACCCGCTACTGTAAACCCCATTATCGGAAACACGATAAAAAGCCACTGTCCGCAGGGATGGGAAGGTGTGTTTTCGGGGGCAAGTCAGGAAACCTGCCACTCTGCACTTTAGTTACGCTGTCCACGGGAACATGGGCGCGGCAAATAGAATGTAACTGTCAGTAATGAAGAGAACGATGTTTGTGGGCATGACGTGTGCCCTCATTTCCATGAATGCTTATCCACAGAGCAACAAGGTGGATAGGGAAGTGAATCTGTCACCTATCGTGGTAACGGGAACTGGTACGCACCACCGTCAGACGGACTCCCCGGTACCCGTGCATGTCATCACCCAACAGGATCTGCTCAATCTCAATGTCTCCACCCTGGATGAAGCACTGCAGAAACTTAATCCCTCGTTCACTCAGTTTACCAACGGCATGGGCTCGACACTCTCGCTGAACGGACTGAGCGATGATTATTACGTGTTTCTCTTAAACGGACGTAGGATGACCGGTGACGACACCTACTCGAAGATTAACCTGAGTTCGGTGAAACGCATCGAAATCCAGAGCGGTGCTGCATCGACACTCTACGGCACGAATGCCATCGGCGGTGTTGTGAACATTATCACCGTCGATGAGAAAGATAAGATAGAGGTCAACAATAATATCCGTTTCTCCCAGAAAGGAGGACTGAACGAACAGGCTAACCTGAATATCCAGAAGGGGATGATTGGCAGCTATACCAGTTATGGGCGTCAACAACTGGATAATTACCAGTTGAGTCCCTACGAAGAGAAAACCGATAAGAAAACCGGGGAGAAGACGCTAGTGGAGACCAACAAGATAGCCGTGACCGGATACCATTCCGACATGCTCAGCGAGCGCCTGACCTTCGACCCCAATGACCGCCTGTCGCTCTATGGCGATGTGAGTTACTACAACTATCATACCGACCGTCCCTTCGATGTATATGCCTATGACATACACCATCAGACATTTTCCATGGGAGCCGGTGCCAAATACAAGATCAGCAAGAAAGCCTTCATCCGTGCCGATTACAATACGGATGCCTATTGGTCGAAGAACGATTACTATAAGAAGAGTGGCTCCTTCGAAGCCGGCGAGGAAATCACACGCAAGAACACACGCAGCCATATTGCCACGTTGAAGGGTATATTCACACTGGCAGACTGGAATAAGTTGTCGGTAGGTGTGGAGTTTCAGACTGACATCCTGAAGAGTCAGAGTGACAATATCGACCGTGAATCGGCCTATACATGGGCTGCCTTTGCACAGGAAGAACTGAAACTGCTGAAAGGACTCCAGGCCCTGGTCGGTATCCGCTATCTCTATCATGAGAATTTCAACAGTTATGCCACGCCCAATGTGGCACTCATGTACAAGTGGGACGGTCTGAACGTGAGGGCATCGTATGCTGCCGGATATAAAGTGCCTACACTCTCGCAACTCTATGCCACCGATATAGCCAAGACGACCGACCGCTACACCATGCCCAATATGAACCTGAATCCCGAGAAAAACCATTATTTCTCGCTGAATGCGGAATACAATCATGCCCGTTTCGGTGTCTCGGGAAATGTGTTCCTCAACAAAATCAGGGACATGATTGACTACGTGACACTGGCAAAGGGCGAGGAGTCGATGGAAAAATACGGTCATGAGGAAACCCGCCAGCGCCAGAATGTGAGCAAGGCACGGGTGTTGGGATTCAACGTGGCCGGAAATGCGTATCTGGGATTGGGCTTTTCGCTGAATGCAGCCTACACCCATCTGAGCACGAAGGATGAGGAGACCGATCTGCCATTGGACAAGACCATCAGGAATGCCTATGTGGTGGGTGCCAATTACAAGAACACCTGGAAAGCCTATACCCTGAACGTCAGTCTGAACGGCCGCATCTACAGCCGGCGCTACTCGAAGACATACGGCTATGCCCCTCACTACAACATGTGGGATATCGTGACCCGACATACCATCAAGACCCGGCATTTCGTTTTTGAACCTGCCATTGGTATCGAGAATATATTCAACTGGGTGGACGACCGCCCCTATAACAGTAATTACGCCTCACTGAACGCAGGGCGCAAGCCTTTTGTCAGCATAGGCATTAAGTTTAGAGACTGATTAGAAGATGAAATTCAGAATGCTCGTTGTTGTGCTGTCGGCAGGAGGCCTTTCCCTCATGGGATGCCTGCCTGCCAGTTCCCAGTCGGTGATGACAGATTCCATCCATCATCTGGATGAAGTGGTAGTCACGGGAACGGGAACGGAGCATCTGCTGAAAAACGACCCGGTGCAGACGGAAGTCATCAGCGGAAAGATGCTGCGCAACTTTTCGGGAAAGAGTCTGCAGGATATGCTTTCGATGCTGACGGCCTCTTTCGACTTCAGCGAGGACGACATGGGCTCGCAGATGCAGATGAACGGACTCGGCAACAACTATATCCTGATTCTCATTGACGGGAAACGCATTCATGGAGATGTGGGCGGCGAGAACGACCTGAGCCTGATAGACCCCGCCAACGTAGAGAAGATTGAAATCGTGAAGGGCGCTTCCTCGGCTCTTTATGGAAGTGATGCGATAGCGGGTGTGGTGAATATCATTACGAAGAAACACGACCGGCAGGGACTGCTTTTGGAAAACACTACCCGTGTGGGCAGTCATGGTGATGTGCGCCAGCATAACGGCATCGGATTCAATATAGGGAAGGTGAGTAGTTATACGAACTTCCAGATGCAGCACACCGACGGCTGGCAGAATACCGCTAGTGAAGATCCCCACCAGACGGAATACCCCATCACCGATTCACACAATAAGACCGTGAACCGCCGTACCAACTGGCAGGTGGCCGAACGGCTTTCGTGGACTCCTCTCCGCCCGTTGGAGATCTATGCCGAGGGCAGTTATCAATGGAAGAAGATTTACCGTCCGCTGGGGAGTCATCCCGGGGTGGACATTCATTGGTATGACCTGAAATATCATAATGCATCGGCGGCTCTCGGCGGCTCTTGGAAACTCAACCGCCACGACTTCCTCACGCTCGATATCACCTGGAACAAACATGCCTATTACTATGACTTCACGCAGGAATACCTCACTGACGGCTATATAGACGGACGTTTCACGAATTTCTATCCCTATTATCCCGGTGACCAGCAATTGCAGAGTGACCAGCAGCGGATGATGGCTGAGGCAAAGGGTGTGTTCACGCTACCTTACGAGAACCGCCTTTCTGCCGGATTGGAGTATCGCTATGACTATCTGAAAGCACCCATGCGAGTGGCGGAGGAAACCGTCAGCGACCATCATGAGGCCATCTATGTGCAGGATGAGTTCACATGGCTCAAGCCCCTGAACATCACGGCTGGTCTCCGACTCAACCACAATGAGCAGTTTGGTTTCCGGTTGACACCGAAAATATCAGCCATGCTGACACTGGGGCAGGCCATCAGGTTGCGTGCCACATGGAGTCAGGGCTTCAAGACGCCCACCCCCAAGGAACTGCATTACCGCTATATCCGCCAGATGAACGGCACTTATCTCTATCTGGGGAATGAGGATCTGACACCTCAGACGAGCAATTATTTCTCCGTGGGTGGCGAATATACCTGGAACGGCCTTTCCATTACGGCCACGGGCTATTATAATAAGGTGGAGGACATGATTACGCTGGTGACCATACCCAACAAGGATGCTCCAGCAGAATATATCCTTCAGTATGATCCGGTAAAGACACGCCAATACCAGAATGTGGAGGATGCCAGAACCTATGGCGTAGATGTGACGGCCCGCTATTCATGGCGCTCGCTTTCCGTAGGCTTGGGCTATAGTTATCTCGACACTGAGGCTAACCAGTATGACACTGAGCATGATGTGATGAAACAAGTCGTCATCGACGGCATGGCCCATCATAAGGGTAATGTGTTCGTCACTTGGAACCGGCGCCTTACGGCCAACTATGCCCTGGGAATCGGACTTTACAGCCGTTTCTCTACGAAGCGTTACTATCAGATTAACGGTGACGGCAAGGGCTATCAGTTGTGGCGCATCAATACCTCCCACGATTTCGGACATAGCCGGAAGGTGAACTATCGCGTGGAGGCCGGTGTGGATAATATCTTCAACTACGTGGACAAGGCATACCATGGGCTGCATCTCGGTACTACCTCTCCGGGAACTACCCTTTATGCATCCTTCACAATACGTTTTGCACAAGGAAAGAAAACCAATAATAAATTTAAGTCTAATTTTAATCAAGGAAACAATGAAGAAGATTAAATTTTTGATGTTGGCCATGATGGCTATCATGGCTTCCATGAGTTTTACTGCTTGCAGTGATGATGACGACAACAGCAAGGGCTCTAACTACGACAAGTACCAGCAGGCTGTCAACAACACCGTGAATAGCCAGAAGAAAAGTGACAAGGTCATCCTTGTGGTGGCTTTCGGTTCTACCTGGGAACAGGCCTACGATACCTTTGACAAGGTGGTCGCCGACTACAAGAGCACTTTCTCCGGTTGGGATGTCTATCTTGCTTTCTCGTCGGCTATCTGCATCAATAATGCACGGGCAGGTGAGAATGTGGCTCCCCGTGATTACTACGATCCCGAGCATTGGCTCACCGCTATCGGACTGGCTGGCTATAAGCAGATTGTCATTCAGTCGCTTCAGGTGATTCCCGGTGAGGAATACCGTCGTGTACGCGACACTTATGTGAAAGACTTCATGAACAACCGCAATGGAGACTTCGCTGACAGTTATATGAAGAGTATCGACCGCCAGGTAGTGGTAGGTACTCCGCTGATGGCAGAGGAGTCGGATGCCAAGAATCTGGCCGTAGTGCTGAATAGCGAGCCTGACATTAAAGCTGCCGTTGCACAGGGAATCGTTGCCTTTATGGGACATGGAAACCCAGAGGGCTATGACTATTATGGCGGTAATGTCCGCTACCTGCAGTTGGAGGATTATCTCCGTGCCATTAACGAGAACTACTATGTAGGCACCGTAGATATGGCCCAGACCTATGTGGATGATGTAGCAAATCATATTGATGGCGGTGACTTCTTCATCGAGGTAGGTGATGTGACGAAGTATATGCAGTATGCGAAGAATAATGCCAAGAAGGCTCAACTCTATCCGTTGATGTCAATTGCTGGTGACCATGCTCACAACGATATGGCAGATCCCGAAGACGATGAAAGTTGGTACTCGGTTCTCAATAATAAGGGTATCGTGACGACTGCCTACGAAACTAATTTCACAGAAGCTTGCTGGAAGCAGTACAAGAAAGGTGACGAGTATATTCCCGCTTTGGCAGAACGTGCTGCCGTCCGTAACCTATGGATGAATCACACACGTGAGGCTATCAAGAAGTTGGGTACCGATGAGGCTCTCTCAACTCCTACCACTGCCACAGAGTAATACCAGGAGGTGACTTGTAATCGTAAAAAAAAGGTGCGAGCCTTGGCCGCTTGCACCTTTTTTACTATCTTTGCCGAAACAATTATCTACCTATGGGAAAACCGAAGATTACTATAGCAGGCATTGGCCCCGGAAGTCCTGAAGACATCACGCCCGCTGTGGTGGAAGCAATCCGTGAGGCTGATGTGGTGGTTGGCTATAAATACTATTTTCAGTTTATTGAACCTTATCTGAAAGGGGATTGCCCTTGCATAGATACGGGTATGAGGCGCGAACGCGACCGTGCCCGTCAGGCTTTTGAACTGGCTATGCAGGGCAAGCATGTGGTGGTCATTTCCAGCGGAGATGCAGGGATTTACGGCATGGCTCCGCTGATCTATGAGATGGCGAAGGAAAAAGCATTGGAGAACGATATTGATATAGTTTCATTGCCAGGTATCAGCGCTTTCCAGAAAGCTGCTTCTCTTCTGGGCGCTCCCGTGGGGCATGACTTTTGTGTGATTTCCCTTTCTGATTTGATGACACCTTGGGCAAAGATTGAAAAGCGTATCGTGGCTGCCGCCCAAGCCGACTTCGTCACTGCCGTCTATAATCCCAAGAGTAATGGGCGTTATTGGCAAATACATCGTTTGAAGGAAATCTTCTTGAATAGTCGTTCTAGCAAAACTCCCGTAGGCTATGTACGTCAGGCAGGCAGGAAGGAACAGGAAATACATGTTACCACGCTGAAGGAATTCGATCCGGAACAAGTGGATATGTTCACTATTGTCATCATCGGCAACTCGCAAAGCTATGTGTGGAATCAAAAGTTCATAACCCCCCGTGGCTATTATCGGGAAGTGGAAATAGAAGCTAGGAACCAACGGTCGCTGGCCGAAGGGAAAAGCAATAAGGGACAGGAGATTATGATGGAGAGTTTCCGCACCATCGCTTCCGAACTCCAGCAGCCTGATGTTCCCATCTGGCACAAATGGCCGCTATTGCATGCTATCCACACGACTGCAGATTTCTCGATGGAGGATATTCTCTATACTGATGAAGAGGCCGTTCCCAAGGTTTATAAAGCATTGACCAGTATGGAGAAGCCTTGTATCATTACTGATGTGACGATGGCAGCCAGTGGTATCCGCAAGGTGGCCTGTGAGCGTCTGGGCATCGAAGTGAAATGTTACCTTCACGATGAGCGTGTGGCGGCGATGGCGAAGGATGGCCTTACCCGAACACAGGCGGGTATCCGTATGGCTGTAGAGGAATATCCTGAAGCGCTCTATGTATTTGGCAATGCTCCTACGGCTTTGATGGAACTCTGCGACCTGATACGTAAAAAGAAGGCAAGACCTGTTGGAATTATCGCTGCCCCCGTGGGTTTCGTTCATGTCTGCGAGTCGAAACATATGGTAAAGGTCTTTCGTGATATACCAAAAATCATTGTTGAAGGCCGGAAAGGCGGATCTAATATAGCAGCAACGCTTGTGAACAGTATTCTGGCATGGCCCGATGCCGAAAAATTAAAACCAGGAAGAGATGTCTAAACGATTTATAGTGATAGGAATGCCGGATGTTTCGAAGGCTGTCACTTTGCCCGAAACACTTCCTGATGCTGTTTTCTCAGGAGGCAGGCGCCATCATGAACTGGTGAAGGAACTGCTTCCAGCTGATGCCAAATGGATTGACATCACAGTTCCGCTAAGTGATGTCTTTGCGCAATATGCCCAGATAGAAAAGCCCATTGTGGTTTTTGCCTCGGGTGATCCGCTGTTTTTCGGCTTTGCCAACACGATTAAAAGGGAGATTCCCGATGCCGACATACAGGTTTTTCCCTATTTCAATTCCCTGCAGATGTTGGCACACCGGCTCGTGATGCCTTATCATGACATGACCATCGTCTCGCTGACAGGTCGTCCTTGGCATGAATTTGACCGTGCCTTGATGGAACGGAAGCAGAAAATCGGTGTACTTACCGATGGCGAACATTCGCCAGCGGCCATTGCTCAACGTATGTTGGAGTATGGTTACAATTGCTATCGGATGAGCATAGGCGAACATCTTGGCAGTGAAACAGAGGAACGTGTTACCACGCTCTCATTGGAGGAAGCTTCGCATAGTTCTTTTCAGCGTCCCAATTGTTTGATTTTGGAGATGCCTGAAGGTCGCAATTCAGAGGCAGATAAGCACCTCGGCATCCCAGACAACCAGTTTGCACTCCTCGAGGGTCGTGAGAAGATGATTACCAAGGCACCTGTCCGCCTGCTTACCTTGGCCGCGCTCGAATTGCAAAACCGCCAATCCCTGTGGGATATCGGTTTCTGTACAGGTAGTATTTCCATTGAAGCCAAACTTCAGTTTCCCCACCTCCATGTAACAGCTTTCGAGATTCGTGAAGAAGGAAAGCAACTGATGGATGTTAATTCTCATCGGTTTAAAACTCCAGGTATAACTACAATAATTGCCGATTTCATCGAGATTCCTATTGATGACTGTATTCCACCGGATGCCGTTTTTATAGGTGGTCATGGCGGGCGTTTGAAAGAGATGATGGCAAAGGCAGCAAATGCACTTTTGCCAGGAGGCGTCATGGTCTATAACTGTGTGGACCCGAAGAGCATTATCGATGAACGGATTCGTACCGATAGTCAGCAGGTTTTTGAAATGACAGCACGTGAACTGGGACTTGTTTTAGAAGAACCGATGCGTGTGGCCATCAATGATTATCATCCTATTATTATATTGAAAGCACGAAAATCATGAAAATAGCGATTGTACCCGTATCTATAGAAAGCAGAACGATAGCACGGAAGTTGCAGAAGGCACTTTCAGGTGAGACTAAGATGTTGGCTCGTGGCGAGGTAAAAGATACCTTCCATGAGTTCGATGCATTCATCTTTGTTTCAGCCTTAGGTATCTGTGTGCGCACCATCGCCCCTGTAATAAAGGATAAATACACCGATCCTGCAGTGGTCTGTGTGGATAGTACGGGCAGGAACGTGATTGCTGTGCTCAGTGGACATAAGGGAGGAGCAAATCAGTTGACCAAGGAAGTGGCAGCCATCCTGGGGTCAAATCCAGTGATAACTACGCAGAGTGATAATCAAGGATTATGGGCGTTAGACACTTTCGAGGAGCAGTTCGATTGGGTCGTTGCTGAGGAGAAGGAGGAAGTGAATGCCGTCATTTTTCAGTTTGTCAATAAGAAACCAGTGGCGCTTTATATGGATATACGCGACCGGGGAACCGACTATTTGGAAAGCACGTTGCCTCCGCATGTCACCATTGTAAAGGATGTAGAAACGTCCACTTTGAAATCTTTTCGTGCGCTTATTGTCGTTTCACCCCGTAGGGTGTATCCCGATATGGATATTCCATACGTGCATTTCATTCCGAAGGTAATCACTTACGGCATCGGGTTGGCCCATCAGGCTGGCCCTGCCTTAGACGTGATGAGTGATATTGATGAGGTGGTGGAGAAACATGGCTTTTTTAATCTCGCCCGTGAGTATTGCACGATTGATGTGAAAGCAGACGAACCAGTGATTAAACTCCTGCAGACGGACCCTTATCCTGTTAAATTCTTTACGGCAGAGGAACTGTCAAAGGTGGAGGTTCCTTCGCCTTCGGATGTAGTTTCCAAGCATGTGGGAACACCCAGCGTATGTGAGGCTGCGGCGATATTAGGTAGTAATCATGGTAAGTTGTTGCTGACTAAGCAGAAAGGGAAAAACTTTACCGTTGCGGTGGCTATCGACCGCAAATACCTTCGGGAAGGTCATGTGGAAATTGTGGGAGCTGGTCCTGGCGACCCTGATTTGGTATCGGTACGCGGAAGACAGTTACTGGAAAGAGCCGACCTTATTTTATATGCTGGTTCTCTAGTACCCAAGGAGCTGACGCTTTGTGCAAAGTCTGGGGCTACCGTTCGCTCTTCTGCCGATATGTCATTGGAAGAACAGTGCGGTTTGATGAAGGAGTTCTATGACAAAGGGAAATATATTGTTCGCCTGCATACGGGTGACCCTTGTATTTTCGGGGCTATCCAGGAGCAGATGGCCTTCTTTGATAAGCACGGAATGGATTATCACATCACCCCCGGCATCAGTTCTTTCCTGGCTGCTGCTGCGGAACTCCGTTCACAGTTCACGATTCCTGAACGCTGTCAGACCATCATTCTCACGCGTGGAGAAGGGCGTACACCCATGCCTGAAAAGGAAAAACTCCATCTGTTGGCACGTTCCCAAAGCACGATGTGCATCTTCCTTTCGGCGGCTATTGTGGATGATGTGCAGCGCGAACTCTTGCAGGAATATCCTGAAGACACGCCTGTTGCCGCCTGCTATCATCTCACATGGAAAGACCAGCGTATCTATCGCGGTGTGCTGAAAGACCTGGCAAAGATGGTGCATGACAATAACCTTACGCTTACCACGATGCTTGTGGTAGGAGAGGCTATCGATAACCGTAGTGAGAATTCCAAACTCTACGACAAACGGTTTACTCACCTTTTCAGACAAGGAAAAAATGAATAATGAAGATAAACGATAAAACTACACATATGAAAAAACTGATTTCTATCACATTATTGGTGCTGTTGACGATGACTACTGCCACGGCACAAACCTATTATACCCGTTTCTGTCCAGACAAGAAACTCGTGAAAGAGGCACGTAAGTGGATGAAAAGCGGAGAATGGCGTAACGGATTCATGGCTGCCAAGCCTCACAAAAGTGTGAATGCCGTGGATTTCTATGAACAGTACCAGAAGAATCCCGAACAATGGAAAGCGCTTTTCCGCTGGCTTTCTGAAACGGATGTACTGGCTATTCCTAAGGGTAAGCATCCCATACCGGGTACAAAACTTGTGGCCAGTGTGGAGGATTCGGAGAATGGGCCCCTTGAGAAGCGTAACAGCGAGAGCCACTATCATCACATTGATTTCCAATGGACAGTGAAGGGAACGGAAGGCTTCGGCATCATCGACCATGTGAGCAGCACACCGAAAGACAAATATAAGCCTGACGTGATACACTATAACTATGATCTTAAGAAAGCCCACTTCTACGATAGTAATCCGAAGGAGTTCTTCATCTTCTTTCCCTCCGACTGGCATATTGCCAAGGTGAAGACCAAGAAGGAGGATCAGACGCTTCGCGTGATTGTGATAAAAGTGGATTATATAGATTAGGCGGAAGGAATGATCCTAGTATTCGGAGGCACTACGGAAGGACGGTGTGCAGTGCAGGTTCTCGAAGAAGCTGGCAAACCGTTCTGGTATTCTACCCTCGGGCGAGGGCAGGATTTGGAATTGGTGAATGGAATACGGGTGACAGGAGGCATGAACTCCGATGAAATGGGCGATTTTTGCAGGCGGAACGCTATTTCCTTGATTGTAGATGCTGCCCATCCTTTTGCTACGGAACTTCATCATAATATTCATACGGCAGCACAGCAGGAACATCTGTCTGTGATCCGTTACGAGCGGCTGTATGAACCGCATTCGGATGACGTCTGCTGGTGTGAAGACTTCGAGGAAGCAATTGCCCGCTTGAGGGAGCAGGGCATCCGTAGGCTTCTGGCTTTAACGGGCGTGCAGACTATTGGCCGGCTACGTGGCTACTGGAATGACAACGAGTGCTGGTTTCGTATTCTTGAAAGGGATGTATCTCGCGACTTGGCCGTCAGGGAAGGCTTTCCGGAGGATCATCTGGTCTATTATGGGCGTGAAAGCGTGGAATCCTTGATAGCCCGTCTGCGACCTCAGGCCGTGCTCACGAAAGAAAGTGGGAAGTCGGGAGGCTTCGCGGAGAAGGTGGAAGCTGCCCGAAGGACGGGGACACCCGTTTTTGCAGTAGAGCGTCCGCGTTGCAGCTACCGGAATGTGGTGAATGGCCCCCACGGTCTTCGGTTGAAAATTCAGGAGATGCTACCCGATTATTTCGAACTGCATACAGGATTGACCACGGGTACCTGTGCAACGGCAGCATCAATAGCAGCCCTCACAGGACGGTTGAAGGTGAGCGTGCGCATCCCCGATGGAGAGGACATAGAGGTGGAGGCCGTCCGCATAGAAGGAAACAGGGCTACCGTCGTGAAGCATGCCGGTGATGATCCTGACGTGACGGACGGCCTGGAGATTCAAGCCGCGGTGAAGACTGTGCCCTCCGCCACCCAGGAGGTGATTGTCAGGGGCGGTGAAGGTGTGGGTAGGGTGACGCTGCCCGGATTGGGACTTCCCATTGGGGCTGCTGCCATTAACGAAGTTCCTCAACGGATGATCCGTGAAAATCTGCAGCCTTTATTGCCGGAAGGGATGGGGGCTGAGGTAGTGATATCCGTCCCGCAAGGCCGAGAGGTGGGCAAACGGACATTCAACCCGAGGATTGGAGTGACGGGAGGCATATCCATTATTGGTACAAGTGGAATTGTAAAGCCTTTCTCCCTGGAGGCGAGAATCAGCAGTATCCGTAAGGAAATGGCAGTGGGGCTTGAGGTGGTGAGAAGAGATAGGCGTATAGAGACGACTGCGCCGGAGATAGTGATTAATTCGGGAGCTAAAAGCGAAGGTTTTCTCCATCGTCTTTATCCTGAGTTGCCGTTGCAAGCGTTTGTGCACTATGGTAATTTTATTGGTGATACAATCCGCATTGCCTCCCAGCTGGGTGTCAGGCATTTAGTGATGGGCGTGATGATTGGCAAGGCAGTGAAACTGGCAGAGGGATATCTCGATACGCATAGTCATCAAGTGACTATGAATCAAGGCTTTATTCAACAGATGGTCGCAGAAGCTGGCTTGGATGTCTCGAAAATGAAAACGCTCAATATGGCTCGTGAATTATGGGAGATTTATGACGAACAGAAGATGGAACGTTTGGGGCAGGTCGTCATCCGCCATTGCCATAAGCATTGCGACGGCCTCTTGCCCGGCGGTACCTTGGATATATTACTAATTTCAGAAAATGGAAAAATCATATTATAAATACATGAAAAAAGTTTTATTCGCTTTCCTGATCTTGATTGTTACGTCAGGGTGTAGGCAATCGGGCAGACAGGGAGTCGAAGCCGAAGGGAATCCTCAGGATACTGCTTCGGTAAGACTTAAGTATGCTGAAGGATTCATTGTGGATAACCAGCCGTGGGGAGCATTGGTGGAAATCAGTGACCCCCAGAAAGGCGAAGGAAAGACTGTGGGGAGCTACAAATTCCAGTTGGTCAGGAAAGGAGAGACGGGCGTAGAGGCGCTGGATGGCTATACGCGTATAGAGGTTCCCGTGAAAGGTGTGATTTGTATGACTTCCTTGCAGTTGGCTGGTTTCATCAAACTGGAAGCCTTGGGTTTTGTAACAGGCATCAACAGTTCGCGTCATCTCTTCGATGAGGACCTGAAGGCCAGGATTAAAGACGGTAGGATTGTCAAGATTGGTAAGGAGGGAAACTTTGATGAAGAGTTAGTGATGGCTGCCAATCCAACAGCTATCCTTGTATCCCTTTCCAAGCGGGGCGGATTTGACAAACTGGAAGATGTGAATATTCCGTTGATTCCTTATATGGGTTATCAGGAAACCGATCCGTTGGCACAGGCTGAATGGATTAAGTTTGTGGGAATGTTGACTGGTAAGACGGCAGAAGCAAATCGTCTGTTTGCCGAAATAGAGAAGGATTATATGGAGGCTAAGGCCCTCATTCCAGCGGAAGCCAAACGTCCAGAAGTGCTTTATGGTAAGATGCACGGTGACAACTGGTATGCCATGGGCGGTGAGAGTTTCATCGCTCAGATTATCAAAGATGCCGGTGCCCATTATTTTATGGAAAGCGATAAGCGCACAGGTGGGGTGAATCTCGATTTTGAAACTGTATATGCGCAGGCGGAAAAAGGTGACTTCTGGGTCATCCAGAATAAGGGAAAAGAGTCGCAGACATATGGAAATATGAAAGAAGAGAATAGCCGTTATGCTGATTTCCGTGCATGGAAAGAGCACCGGGTGTTATGCTGTGACATCAGCGAGACGCCGGTTAATGAATTATCGTCCATGGAGCCAGATTTGGTTTTGAAGGATTTCATCAAGGCTTTTCATCCAGAGTTGTTGAGTGATTATTCACCGAAATACTATAAAGTGATAAAGGATTAGGGAGTAAAAGAATAAGTTTTAGCATGACTGACCGACTAAAGTTTATCTGCATGTTCTTGCTGATCATAGTGTTCTTTTTTCTGAACATTGTGGTAGGAACGATAGCCATCCCCCTCAATGATGCCTTCAGCATTCTTTTCGGGAATGACCAGCAGCCTCAGGTTTGGCAGAATATTATCTTGAAATCACGTCTGCCACAATCATTGACAGCCATGGTGGCTGGTGCTGGACTGGCCATTAGTGGTTTGCAGATGCAGACTGTTTTCAGCAATCCGTTGGCAGGTCCTTCGGTTTTAGGTATCAGTAACGGCGCTTCTCTAGGTGTGGCATTTGTCGTATTGGCCACAGGAAGTATTGGCGGTGTGGCTTTGAGCAGTTTGGGTGCTGTGGGAAATGCTGCCATATCGCTGGCTGCAATCTTTGGAGCCATGTCTGTGATGGCTCTGATTGTCTATGTTTCGCAGAAGGTTCAAGGCAATGCCACCTTATTAATAATAGGTGTGATGATCGGTTATGTGGCTACAGCCATCATTGGCGTACTGAAATATTTCTCCAATGAAGAGGATATCCGAGCCTATGTTGTGTGGGGGTTGGGCAGCTTTTCAAGAGTTAGTGGGAATCAGATGGAACTCTTTGTCGTACTGATGCTCATTCTGATTCCCTTATCTATGCTCACAGTCAAGACATTGAATATCCTACTTCTTGGTGAACAATATGCCCGGAATTTGGGATTGAATATCAAGCGTGCCCGTTTGTTGTTGATAGGTTGCTCTAGTATTCTTGTGGCTATTGTCACAGCCTATTGTGGTCCTATCATGTTTCTCGGTCTTGCTGTTCCCCATCTCTGTAGGGCCATTTGGCGCACAAGTGACCATCGGGTACTGATGCCTGCTACGATGTTAACGGGTACTGCTTTGGCCTTAATCTGTAATCTTATTGCCCGTATGCCAGGTTTTGAGGGGGCATTGCCCATCAACTCTGTAACCGCCTTAATAGGTGCGCCCGTGGTGGCAATGGTCCTTTTTAGGCGGAAATGAAGGAGATAATCTCTTCCAGACGGTCTTCTGCGGCTTTACGCCCAATGTTATAGGTTTCCCACATTTTCTTCCGGCTATGGGATACATGGCCTATCTTGAGTTTCTCAGCAGGGCGGATGACCAGTGTGTTACCTTCCTCTTCTTTCTGTTTCAAGAAATCGAGTTGTTCGTTATACATTAAATGGCGCTTCTCAGCAGCCTCGATGAATCGGGGATATTTTCGCATCGTGAGCCGGATGAGAGGCAGGAATTTGTTGCTTTCTTTCTGGTAACCATCGGGCTGGGTGGTAATAACGATGTTCTTCTCATAGCCGATGCTACGGAAGTATTGTAGGGGGATACTGTCGGAAATGCCGCCGTCGAGTAGTTTCAATCCATTGATTTCCACTATTCTAGAAGCTAAGGGCATGGAAGCAGATGCTCTGATCCATTCGTAGCATTCGTAGGAGCATTTCATCAGTTTCTGGTAAATTGCAAATCCCGTCTCTACATTGGTGCAGACGGCATAGAACTCTGTGGGGTTCTCGTCGAAGGCTTTGGTATCGAAGATGTCCAGATGCTCGGGGAGGTAGTGGTAATCGAACTCTCCTCCGTAGAGGTCGCCGGTTTTCAGTAAGGAGCGCAGGGAACAAAACCGCCAGTCTTTGGCAAATTGCATATTATAGCGGATGGCACGTCCTGGCTGCCGACTCTTGTAATTACAGCCGAAAGCTGCCCCTGCACTGACACCGATGATGCCGTCGTACTCTATTCTGTGCTCCATCATGACGTCCATTACACCTACCGAGAACAGTCCACGAAGGGCACCGCCTTCCAAAACCAATCCTGTTTTCATATTTTTCTTATTAATGTCAAGCCGTCGCGTAAAGGGAGGATAACCTGTTCCACACGGCTGTCTCTCGTCAGATAATCGTTAAACGACTCGATGCCTTGGGTCTGGCGGTCAGCTGCTTTGGGCGTTTCAAGCACATGGCCGTCCCATAGCGTGTTGTCTGCTAAGATAAAACCACCAGGACGGAGAATCTTCAAGACCATCTCATAGGTTTCCATATATGTACGTTTATCCCCATCGATAAAAGCCATATCAAACTGAATTCCTAATTTTGGGGCTTCGGTAATGGCATCTCCTATGATAAACACAATGCGGTCGCTGAAAGTGGAATTTTCAAGCCATGGACGTGTAAAATCCTCCATTTCATCGTTGATTTCGTAGGTCCATACCTTTCCGCCTTCCTCCAATCCTTCAGCCATACAAAGCGCAGAGTAGCCGCTGAAAGTTCCTACCTCCAAGACGTTTTTAGGGCGTATCATCTGCACGAGCATTTTCAGCAGACGTCCTTGCAGATGGCCGCTTGCCATACGTCCGCGAAGTAGGTGCACATTCGTATCACGCCATAACCGGTAAAGATATTCCGGTTCTGGTTCGGAGTGGTCAAGAATATAGTCTTCCAATTGAGCATTGACTGTTGGCCATTGACCGTTGGCCGCTGATTTGTCGTTTGTCATTTATCACCGATGAGCGCTTCAACAGCCAGGCGGTAGCTATCGAGTCCGAATCCTGCAATCACGCCTTTGCATGCACAGCTGATCATGGACTTGTGGCGAAAATCCTCACGTGCGTTCACATTGCTGATATGCACCTCAATGACAGGGCTTTTTAGGGAGCGGATACAATCCTGCAAAGCTATGCTGGTGTGTGTGTAGGCTCCTGCATTGAACACAATACCATCATAGGTGAATCCTACTTCTTGCAACTTGTTGATCAACTCCCCCTCAATGTTGCTTTGGTAAAAATCCAGTTCCACCTGCGGATAGCGTGACTTCAATTGCGGAAGGTAAGTGTCAAATGAACTGCTTCCGTAAATGCCTGGTTCACGTGTGCCCAAAAGATTGAGATTAGGGCCGTTAAGAATTAAAATTTTCATATTGTCTGCAATACTTTCTTATTGGGGACAAAAGTACAAAAAATCTTTGAACTATTCTTAATTACAGCATTTGAAATGACGCATTTTTGTCGTTTTTCGAGCTGAAAGTTCAAATTTGTAACATTTTTTTTGGATTTTATGATTAAAACATATATCTTTGTACGCCGTATTCTATGTAACCAAGTAACCATGATTGATAAAAGAATTCTAACTACGCTATCAATTCTAACCTGGACATTAGGCATCTATGCTCAGTTTGGAAAACTATTTACATCCGATGACCGCTTGTCAAGCTCATTGATAAACGACATTCAACAGGACCGTAACGGATTTGTGTTTATAGCTACGCAGGATGGCCTCAATATTTTTGATGGCTATACGATGCATATTAATCATAAAGGGGATGGCTCAAATCTGTGCAGCAATTATGTGAACTGCATTTTCCAGGCTTCAGACGGTCGTCTGTTTATCGGGAATAGTTCGGCTTTTCAGTTGTTTGACAGAAACAACTATACCTTTTTAAATGTTTCTCCTCAGGATGAAAAAGGTCAACCGCTAAACATCTATACGCAAAACATTATGGAACGTAAGAATGGAGACGTGTTGGCCAGTACCTCCGGTATGGGCGTTGTCAAACTCTTAAAAGGGCAGTCAATCAGTGTAAAGGCAAATCTTCCAGGGGGTAATTACATTCGTCGGGTTACTGAAGATCAGAAAGGTCGACTTTGGATAGCAACAGATAACGATGGTATCTACCTATATGATGAGACGAAGAAGCCACGGGCCTCAACGTTACATCTGCTTCCTGATGGAGAAAAAAATACAATATATGGTGTCTTCGAGGACAAGTGGGGGAATATTTACGCTGCAAGTATGATTAATGGGCTATATCTCTATTCTGAGATGGAGAACCGTTTTTTGCCCATTCCATCGACATCACGCCTTCGCGTTTCTTCCTTTCATGAGGGTGATGACGGATTGATTTATCTGGGGACTGATGGCACGGGTATTTTCGCATATAATCCTAAAGACCATTCTGCAACCATGTATTCATCAAATATTCCCAGTGTTTCCATTCCAGACTCAAAAATCCATGCAATTATGAAAGACCATGAGGGCAATATTTGGCTTGGTCTTTTCCAGCAGGGAGTATATTTCCAACCTTTGGTAGATGATGGTTTCCAGTATTATGGGAGTAAGTCATTAAGAGGAAATGTCATCGGTAACAAGTGTGTGATGTCTGTGTATAAGGATAAAAGTGGAATTACGTGGGTGGGAACAGATGGCGACGGTATTTACGGAATTGACAGTAAAGGTTCAAGAATTGCCCATTTCACCGCTCCTTCTACTATACTCAGCATCACGGAAGACGAGCATGGAACACTTTGGGTAGGCTCCTACTTGGGCGGTTGCGGAAGAATAGATCGGAATACGGGTGCTTATTCCTTATTACCTAATGAAGTGGATGCGGCGCGTCATGTGTTCTGTGTAAAGGCTGATATGCGTGGCCATTTGTGGATTGCCACTCATGGAATGGGTATTTATCGTTATGACTTAGCCACAGGCGAAAACCTTAATTTCCGTACAAGTAATTATGTGAACACTCTTCTTCCGTCGCATGATGGCAAGGTGTTGTACGTAGGTGCATGTGATGGCTTCTTGATTATGGATGCCAAAACGGGTAAACTTCTCTCCACTTCGCTGAAGGATATTCAAATATATAGTTTGTTTGAGTATCCTGACGGAACTGTTTGGGTAGGCACACCCGATGGTCTGTATAGGATATCCAAGCGTGGCAAGGATATGAAACTATATACCGTTGAGGAAGGCCTTCCCAATAACACCATCCGTGCTATCCAGGGTGATGGCAAAGGAGTACTTTGGATCAGTACAAACCGAGGACTATCTCGCATGGATACCAAAGCTGAGAAATTCACCAATTACAGTACAGCAAACGGTTTGCAAGGAAATGAATTCTCTAATGGCGCCGCTTGTGTGTCAGCTGATGAATATGTTTTTGGCGGTAATAATGGAATCACTTGTTTCCGTGCAAGCGACATCAAGAATAAACAGCATCCTTTCCAGGTACAATTAGTGAACTTTTTAATTCGAAGAGAACCAGTAGTGGCTCACATGAAATCGGGTATTTATACCGTTTGTGACACAACAGTGCTTCACGCAGACCGATTCGACTTGAGTTATCGTGACAATTCATTCACGCTTGCATTCTCTGCCATGATTTTTGGCAATCCTGAGCAGATTGTCTATCAGTATTCTTTTGATGGTAAACCGTGGGTCTCTCTGAATCATGGGACCAATGAAGTGTCGTTCAGCAACATGGCTTCCGGAAAATATAAGGTACGTGTGCGCGCTATTTACCATGGTACGGAGAGTGAAATACGGGAGTTCATAATTGTAGTACATGCCCCTTGGTATGCCACCATTTGGGCATTCCTCTTCTACATTCTCTTGGGTGTGGCCGCTTTGTGGTTCTATCTGCGTTACCGCAAAACGCAAGAGCAGACACGTCTGCGTGTTCAACAGTTTATTCACTCTGCCCAACTGAATGAGGCCAAGATTCAGGTCTTGGAGGAGAAAGAGGCCAAGCATGCTTCGGCTAATAGTATTGTAGCCGAAAAGATAGAGAATTTGCAGTTGAAGTCACCCGATGAGAAATTATTGGAACGTGTGATGTCTGTGATAAACAAGAACATTGATAACCCAGAACTCAGCGTGGAATTTGTAAGTGACGAAGTGGGTATCAGCCGTGCACATCTGCATCGGAAATTGAAGGAATTGACCAATCAGACTCCGCGTGACTTTATCCGTAACATTCGTCTGAAGCAGGCTGCAAATCTCTTGTCGTCAGGAAACCAGAATGTAACTGAAGTGATGTATGCCGTAGGATTCCAGAATCCCGCTTCGTTTAGTACGATGTTTAAGAATTTCTATGGAGTTTCTCCGAAAGAATATACCCGTGAACGCCACAAGAAGATGGATGTAGAAGAGTAATCAGATGCTTATTCATTAAATTAAGTGTATCTGATACGTTTTCAAAAGTTCATGAGACGTAAAATGACTGCTGTAAAGATAATAATGCCTATCTTTGCAGCAGTTTGTTATTAGTTATTATCAACGGTTCAAAACAACCTCATGAAAATCAGTTATTTATTTTGTCTTATCTCAGTAGGTCTTAGTGGGGCGCTTTTAGCGCCCCCTATGAATGCACAGACACTACCTTTCCGGAATCCTTCACTTAGTCATCAGGAGCGTGCCAAAGATTTACTTGGCCGTTTGACCCTCGAAGAAAAGGCTCTTTTGATGTGTGATGAATCGGAGGCCATACCACGTTTGGGTATCAAAAAATTCTTCTGGTGGAGTGAGGCTTTGCATGGTGCAGCCAATATGGGCAATGTGACTGTATTCCCCGAGCCTGTAGCCATGGCTTCCTCTTTCAATGATGCCCTTTTATATAAAGTGTTTGACGCTGCCTCTACGGAAATGCGTGCGCAATACCATCATCGTATGGACAAGGGAGGTATAGATGAGAAGTTTCACAGTCTTTCTGTGTGGACACCTAACGTGAATATCTTCCGCGACCCGAGATGGGGCCGTGGGCAGGAAACTTATGGAGAGGATCCCTATCTTACAAGTCGCATGGGAATAGCTGTTGTTCGTGGCTTGCAAGGTCCCGAGGATTCCAAATACCGTAAGCTCTGGGCTTGTGCCAAGCACTATGCCGTGCATAGCGGTCCTGAATACACTCGTCATACGGCGAATCTTACCGATGTCACTCCCCGTGACCTCTGGGAAACCTATATGCCTGCTTTCAAGGCTACTGTTCAGAAAGCTAACGTCCGTGAGGTGATGTGTGCCTATCAGCGGCTTGATGATGATCCGTGTTGTGGTAACAACCGCTTGTTGCAACAGATTCTTCGTGATGATTGGGGATTCAAGTATTTGGTAGTAAGCGACTGTGGTGCGGTTAGCGATTTCTATACTAGCCATAAGAGTAGCAGCAATGCCACTCATGCAGCGGCCAAGGCCGTTTTGGCTGGAACAGATGTGGAGTGTGGTTTTGGTTATGCCTACAATAGCATTCCCGATGCTGTACGTCGTGGCTTCCTTACAGAAGCCGAAGTTGACAAGCATGTGCTCCGTCTGCTTGAGGGACGTTTTGACTTGGGCGAGATGGATGAGCCTTCTTTAGTCTCTTGGTCGAAGATTCCTTACACCAAGATGAATTGTAAGGAACATCAGCAGATAGCCCTTGATATGGCCCGTCAAAGTGTGGTCCTGTTGCAAAACAACGGCATTTTGCCACTCTCCAAGAAGAAAATCGCAGTCATCGGTCCCAATGCCGATAATGAGACGATGATGTGGGGTAACTATAATGGAACACCTAACCAGACTGTGACCATTCTGGAAGGTATTCAGCAAAAGGTCGGAAAGAAGAATGTGAAATACTTTGCCGGTTGCGACCTTACCAACGACCAGACCCTTGAAAGTTGGTTTGATCAGTGCTCTTTTGAAGGAAAACGTGGCATGAAGGCTACTTTCTGGAATAATCGTACCCGGGAAGGAAAGCCTGTGAGTTCCATACAGGTAACTCATCCCGTGAATGTAACCACCTATGGCGCCCATAATTTTGGACCAGGTGTGAATATCGTGGATTTCTCTGCCAAATATGAAACCACCTTGAAGGCTAAGGAGACTTGCAACATTCTGCTCGCCATGACAGGTTGTTCTGATTTCGAACTTTTTGTTGACGGCAAATCAAAGCAACGTCATCATACTTGGCGCACCACGGAGACACGTACTGTGATTCCTGTGGAGAAGGGAAAGGAATACAAGATTGAGATTCTCTATGCCGATGTGCAGACATGGAATGCAAACCTCAAGTTTGACTTGGGCAAGGAGAGTCCGATAGATTATCAGGAGGCTATCTCGAAGTTGAAAGGTTATGACGAAGTCATTTTTGTGGGTGGTATCAGTCCTGCCCTCGAAGGTGAGGAGATGCCCGTGGAAATCAAAGGTTTCAAGGGTGGTGACCGCACGGATATCGAGCTTCCTTCCGTTCAGCGTAATTTTCTGAAGGCACTGCATGAAGCAGGTAAACACGTGGTTTATGTGAACTGTTCAGGCTCTGCTATAGCCCTCCAACCGGAATCTTCTGTTTGTGATGCCATCGTCCAGGCATGGTATGCTGGTGAGCAGGGAGGTACCGCCATCGCAGAGATTCTCTATGGTGACGTAAATCCAAGCGGCAAACTACCAGTTACATTCTATAAGAACAGCAGCCAGTTGCCCGACTTTGAGGATTATTCCATGAAAGGGCGCACTTATCGTTATTTCAATGATGCGCTCTTCCCCTTCGGCTTCGGTCTCAGTTATACCACTTTCCAGATTGGCAGCCCTTCCTATAATGATGGCAAGCTCAGTGTGGAAGTGAGCAATACGGGAAAGCGTGAGGGAACTGAAGTGGTTCAGCTGTATTTGAAGTATCTGGCGGATGCAGATGGGCCGTCAAAGTCCTTGCGTGGTTTCCAGCGTATTAATTTAAAGGCAGGTGAGCACAAGACCGTTACCTTCTCACTGAAAAGCGAAGATTTCGAATGGTTTGACGAACAGACAAATACAATGCGTCCGCTTGAAGGAGAATGGTGTTTGATGGTTGGCAACAGTTCAAATGACAAGGACTTAAAGCGTGTTACAATTAAAAGATAACAGTTGGGAAGGGAAATACGATGAAAAGATGTCTTTCATTTTTGTTGCTGATTCTTGCCGTTTTCAGTTCTAAGGCCAATGGCTTGCAGATTCCTGTTGACGGCGGATTCTTAAAAGTTTCTTTTGTCTGTGCTGATATTGTTCGGGTTCAGTTTTCTCCCGATGGACAATTTGCTGGAAACAAAACAGGTGTTTGTATTTCTCATTCCAATCAAAGTGTTTTTGAAAGTGTTGTCCAGGAGAGAGACTGGAAAAGTATTATTTCTGATAGCTTGGAAGTACGCGTAAATACAAAAGGGGCTGTTTCTTTTTATAACAGGTCAGGTCAGTTGCTATTGTCGGAGAATCTTTTTCAGCCTCGAACGGTTCAGCGTCGGTGGATAGAAAAGGTGAGTTATGATGAAAGTTCGAAGGCCGTCGTGCATACGGCCAACGGTGATGTACAGCAGATGCAGATAGCACGTCGGGATACCATTGGCTCAACATGGCGTTATTTCCTGAATTTTCAATGGCAGAAAGGCGAGGCTCTTTATGGTCTTGGTTCACATATGGAAGACTATATGAACCTTCGTGGCAAGCGGCTCTATCTCTGTCAGCATAATCTCAAAGCCATGGTACCGGTTCTTAATTCCACAGCTGGTTATGGTCTGCTGTTCGATGCCGGTTGTGCAATGCAGTTCTATGACGATTACGAACATGGCGTGATGCTGGATGCAGCCCGTGAAATAGATTATTATTTCATGAAAGGAGCCACGATGGACAAGACTGTAGAGCGTTATCGCTGGTTGACGGGTGAATGTCCGATGATGCCTCGCTATCTGTTCGGATATACGCAATCGAAAGAGCGCTATGTAAGTAGCGATGACCTGCTTTCTACACTGAAGACTTTCCGTGAACGGCATATTCCTGTGGATATGATTGTTCAGGATTGGAATTATTGGCCTAATGGGCAGTGGGGAACGATGAAAATGGTTCCAGAGTTCTTTCCCGATAAAAAACTCTTAGCCGATTCCATTCATAAGATGAATGCCCGACTGATGATCTCCATTTGGCCCAATGCCATGAATAGCCCTCAGTGGGAAGACTTCCGTGACCGCAATTTGCTCTTCCCAGGCACAACGGTCTATGATGCCTTTAATCCCGCAGCCCGTGACCTCTATTGGCAATATGCAGATAAAGAATTTTTCCAGAATGGTTTTGATGCCTGGTGGTGCGATTCTTCCGAGCCCATAGATGCCGACTGGAATTCCTTCCCAGACTATTATGATGCTACAAACCAGCATTGGCGTTGGCAGCTAAGCACTGATGCCTTAAGTGCAGCATTGGGAGCAGAGCGTAGCCAACTATTTTCGCTCTATCATGCAATGGGCATTTATGAGCATCAAAGGGCAGCCACTTCTTCTAAACGTGTTGTCAACCTGACACGTTCTTCCTATGCAGGCCAGCAACGTTATTCCACTATTACATGGAATGGTGACACCTATGCTTCATGGAAATCCTTTGCGCAAATGATTCCTGCCGGGCTCAACTTCATGGCAACTGGTTGTCCTTACTGGAGTATTGATGTCGGAGCCTTTTTTACCAAAACGTGGGAACGTCAGTGGTTCCGTCGTGGAGAATATCCGGAAGGCTGTAAAGATCCAGCCTATCGCGAGCTATATTGCCGCATGTTGCAATTTGCAACGTTCCTGCCTGTGATGCGTAGTCATGGCAGCGAAACACCTCGTGAACCTTGGCAGTTTGGCAATCCAGGGGAGCCTTATTATGAGAGCATTCTAAGCAGCATTCGTTTGCGCTATCGGCTATTGCCCTATATTTATTCTATAGCAGCACGTGTATCTAAAGAAGGTTATACGATGACGCGTGCCCTTGCTTTCGATTTCCCTAAAGACGAAAAAGTTCTCAATTTGAAGGATGAATTCATGTTCGGACCTTCTCTGCTTGTGGCTCCGATGACCGAGAGTGGCAATACCCGTAAGGTGTATCTGCCCAAGGGAAGTGGCTGGAGAGATTTTTATACAAATCGTCATTATGAGGGTGGCCAATGGATTACGGTTGATGCCCCCATCTCTCAGATACCTTTATTTGTTCGTGACGGTAGTATCCTTCCACTTGGACCAGATGTTGAATATGCAGATGAGTCGCCTGCCCCTGTGGAGATCCTCGTCTATCCAGGTGCTGACACTTCGTTTACGCTATATCAGGATGCCGGAGATGGCTATGCCTATGAGAAAGGAGATTTCTCAACTCAGGTTTTCACTTGGGATGAAAAGGCTCAGCGCCTGAAACAAGGTAAGCGTGTAGGGCGTTATAAAGGGGCTATTCTGCCGAAAGAGAAAATAACAATAATCAGATAATTAAAAAAAATGAAGAAACTACTCACGGCTTTCGCCTTGCTGATGCTCAACTGTGGATGGTTGATGGCTCAGAACCCGATTATTCGTGATCAGTTCACCGCCGACCCTACGGCACGAGTGTTCAATAACAAGGTATACCTTTACCCTTCGCATGACATCGTACCTCCAGAGGGACAGCGTCAAGACTGGTTCTGCATGGAGGATTATCATGTATTCTCTTCGGAGAATCTTACCGACTGGACTGACCATGGCATGATTGTCACCCAAAACAAAGTGCCTTGGGTAAGGCCCAACTCCTATTCCATGTGGGCACCTGACTGTGTTGAGAGGAACGGAAAATACTATTTCTATTTTCCGTCTACTCCTGCTGGATCCATGCGCGGTTTTGGTGTGGGTGTAGCCATAGCGGACAGTCCTGAGGGACCATTCATCCCTGAACCTGAGCCTATCAAGGGAATCAACGGAATTGACCCGTGTGTCCTTTTGGCATCCGACGGTAACGCTTACATATTCTGGGGGGCTGGACGCTGTGCCAAACTCAAAGACAATATGAAGGAACTTGCCGACGACAATCCGAAGGAGACTGTTAAGTGGGGTGACCGCGAGTTTGAGATGCTCGGGGTGAACTGTCTCAAAGGCCTGCCCAGTCGTCAGGCTGAAGGTCCTTTCGCCTTTGAATACAACGGCAACTACTACCTTACGTATCCTTATGTGCGGGAAAACACCGAAGTTCTTGGATATGCTATGAGCAAAAATCCTATGGGCCCATATGAATACAAGGGACTCATCATGGCTGAGCATGCAAACGGCTGTTGGACCAATCACCACAGTATTGTGAATTACAAAGGTCAGTGGTATTTGTTCTATCACCATAATGCCTACTCACCCAAAGACGACAAACGCCGTTCCGTACAGATTGAGAAATTATTCTTTAATCCCGACGGAACCATACAGGAGGTGAAGCCAACTTTGCGTGGTGTGGGTATCTCCAATGCCTTTGAGCGCATTCAGATTGACCGCTATTCTGCTATCTCTGAAACTGGAGCCAGTATAGAGTTTCAAGACACCGTCAATACCTTTAAGGGGTGGAATACACTGTTGACGGATGGAGGATGGATACAATATAATGATGTAAAGTTTGATGTAGAGCCCCAGATGGTACTTGTCAACGCCTGCTCTGAGAAAGGTGCCGTTGTCCGGATTCTGGTTGGAAAGGAATGTGTGGCAAAGGTGAAGATTCCCGCCTGTGTTCATTTTGAGTCCACCATCCAGAAACTCACCAAAAAGATTTCACCAGCAACTTCTGATATCAGGGTGGAGTTGGAGAGTGGTTCTGCCTTGATAGACTATATTCAGTTTTGTGCCCAGATGCCCGTAGTACAGACTAAATTCACGGCAGACCCAGCACCAATGGTGTATGATGGGCAGGTTTTTCTCTATACCACCCACGACGAGGATGACGCCCGCGGCTATGAGTTCAAGATGAAGGACTGGCTGCTATACACCTCTACAGATATGGTGAACTGGCAAGATCGTGGTGCGGTGGCTTCTTTGAAAGATTTCAAATGGTACGACGGTGACAATGGTGCTTGGGCTGAGCAGGTCATCGAACGCAACGGTAAATTCTATATGTATTGCCCTATTCACGGCCACGGCATCGGAGTGCTTGTGGCCGATTCTCCCTATGGTCCTTTTCATGACCCCATCGGTAAACCGCTTGTCTGGCAGAAAGAGCATTGGTATGATATAGACCCTTCCGTATGGATTGACGATGATGGCCAGGCATATATGTATTGGGGCAATCCACATACCTATTACATCAAACTCAATGAGGATATGATTTCCACTTCGGGTGAAATCCAGCAACTTCCTCATATTAAGGATTATCAAGAAGGACCTTGGATCTATAAGAAGGATTCGAATTATTATTTAGCTTTTGCATCTACCTGCTGTCCTGAAGGTATTGGCTATGCTATGAGTGATAAGATTACAGGACCTTGGCAGTATAAGGGTCATATTATGAACCATACTTACAAGACACGTGGCAATCATCCCGGTATTATTGACTATAAGGGTCGTTCTTATGTGTTCGGACTGAATTATGATTTACTCCGCTTGATAACAGACGAGCATTCTGAGCGTCGTTCTGTGTCGTGTGCAGAGATGCGGTATAATGCCGATGGCACCATTCAGGAACTCCCTTATTTCCGTGAGAATGTGCTGAATCCAGTGGCTACTTTCAATCCTTATCAAAAGGTGGAGGCTGAAACAATGTCATGGGGCTTTGGATTGAAGACCGTTGAGTCGGCTACGTTCCCCAAAAGCATTCAACTTTGCAATATAGATGATGGCGAGACACTTACGCTTCGCAATGTTGATTTTGGCAAGAAAGGTGCAAAGAAGTTTATGGCGAGTGTAGCATCAGCAAAGAAAGGCAGTACGATTGAAGTGCACCTTGACAATGCCGACGGACCACTTGTGGGTACCCTTGCCCTCTCAGGAACCCGGAAAGCCACATGCAAGTTGAAGAACCCCAGTGGCATTCATGACCTTGTCTTTGTATTCAAGGGTAATGCTAAAACCGATCTTTTCATTTGGGATTGGTGGCAGATGATGTAACTTTCAAATCCAAAGAAAATATATAAAAACGTAACACATAAATCTAACTAAAAAGATGAAGTATTCCATTAAAAAGTGGGCAATGCTGTTCTGGATGACAGCCGTCCTCATTCCTTCAAATGCTCAGCCAGGACGTCCTGCTCCTGCGCCTTCTCCTGTTGTGAATCCTGACAATACTGTAACGTTTAACTATCAGAATGAACATGCCAAACAGGTGATGGTCGATGTGCAGTTTGCTGGCCGCCATGAGATGAAGAAAGGTGAAAACAATGTGTGGACCGTCACGCTCGGCCCGACAGTTCCCGACATTTATCCTTATTGTTTCATTGTTGACGGTCATCAGGTGATGGATCCCCAGAATGCTGAGTGGTTCCCCAATGAAGGCTTTAAGAACAGTCTGCTTGATATGCGCGGAGACGGGAACCTCATTCATGCGCTCAAGAATGTGCCTCATGGTAAAGTGGACTATGTGAACTACTGGTCTGATGCGATGGGTATGTTTGGTAATGCCATTGTTTATACACCGCCTACGTATGATAAGGACTCTAAGAAGAAATATCCTGTTATGTATCTTATCAGCGGTACCACCGATACAGAAGAAGTCTATTTCAAGGTGGGTAAGATGAACTTCATCTTGGATAATCTCATTGCTGAGGGTGCTGCCAAGGAGATGATTATCGTGCTTCCTTACGGTAATCCTTCCCGTCTGATGGGGCAGGGTGACAGCAATCCTGTGCAGTTCGATCTTTTCGGCAAGGATTTCCTTGACAACCTGATGCCGTTTGTAGAGAAGAACTACCGTACCATCAACGATGCTGCCCATCGTGCTATCGGTGGCTTCTCGCGTGGCGGCAATCAGGCATTGAGTATTGGTTTGAACAATCTCGACCGTTTTTCTCATCTTTGTTCATATAGTTCGTTCACAATGCTGCGCCCCGGACAACTTGATGATGCAAAGGCATTGAACAGTAAGATTAAACTTTTCTGGTTAGGTGTGGGCACCGACGATTTTCTCTATGGTAACGCCAAACGTTTCATGGACGATCTTGACCAGCATCAGATTAAGAATATCAAGGTGTTTACGAACGACAAACACGGTCACACCTGGATGAATGCCCGCTATTTCCTCAACTGTTCACTTCGCCTGCTCTTCCAGGATGATCCTTACAAGGTGGCTAAGAGCAGTCCTGTGGGCAACGAGAAGGTGGATGCTCCTGCCCCCCGTCAGGATCAGCAGTTCACCCCGGGCGTAATGGCCCGCATGTTCCCCAAACCGATTGTTTCTCCCGAATACAATAAAGACGGTTCCGTCACTTTCCGTTTCAAGGCTCCTGAAGCTCAGAAAGTGGAATTGGAATGCCAGATGTTCAACGGAAACAAGCCTATGGAGAAAGAAGCCGATGGCATCTGGAGTATTACTGTAACTCCAGAGCAACCCGATATCTATCCCTATAGCTTCATCGTGGATGGTACACAGATGAACGACCCCAACAATGTGCTCATCTTCCCCAATGAGAATTTTAAAGGCAATCTTTGTGATGTGCGTGGACCACAGCCTTCAGTACAAGACATTCAGCGTGTGCCACAGGGTAAGGTTTCCTACCGTTTCTATCACTCCAAGAACTTCGACATTGACCGTCCGATGTGTGTCTATACGCCCGCTGGTTATGATCCTCAGGGCAATGAGAAGCTCCCCGTGCTTTATCTTATCCACGGTATGACCGATACTTACGAGACCTGGTTCAAGGTAGGCCACATGAACAACATTCTTGATAATCTCATAGCTCAAGGCGAAGCCAAGCGGATGATTGTCGTGATGCCTTACGCTAATCCATACCCCGAACTGATACTGCAAGGCAAGGAAAAGATGTACAACCCCATGGACACCAAGCGTGTAGCGGATGAAATCACGAAAGACGTCATTCCCTTTATAGAGCAGAATTACAATGTGCTTACCGATGCAGACCATCGTGCCATTGCCGGATTCTCACTCGGTGGTCGTCAAACTTTAGCAACAGGCTTCGGCAATCCCGATCTCTTCCATTATGTGGCTGCCTATGCTCCTGCTATTTTCGGTAACGAGTATGAAATGAATTTTACCAATGGTACCTATGCTCCCATCAGCGAGCTTAAGAGCAAGTTGAAATTCATGTTCCTTGGTACGGGTCGTGACGATTTCCTCATTCAGGCTTCCCGTGGATTTGAGAAATATCTTACAGACCAGGGACTGAAACATACTTTCTACAATCCTGGTGGTGGACACACGTGGATGAACTGCCGCGACTATCTGGAACTGACTGCAAAAGAATTGTTCAAATGAGAAAATATATGTTGATGGCACTGCTCCTTCTGGTAGCAGTGCCAACTTTGGCACAGCAGACACGTGTTAATATCCAATATGACCCGCAGCGTAATACAGAGGGGATTCTGCCTTTCAGCACTCAGGTGCTCTCTCCGGAGGTTCGTGATGACCATACAGTCATATTCCGGGTAAAGGCTCCCGATGCCAAGAGTGTGCAACTCACAGGTTCTATGTTTGTGGGTAAGGAGGCACGTAAGCGTGTTGATTTCACCAAAGGTGACGACGGCGTGTGGACATTGACCTTAGGTCCGCTGATTCCAGAGATTTATTTCTATTACATCATTATAGACGGTGTACAGAATATTGATGCCAACAACGAGTTCACGGGTCATGCCGCCATGCCTTCGTTCAGCATGCTGTTTGTTCACGGTGACAAACCAACATGGTATGATCCAAAACCCGATGTGCCCCATGGAAGCATCACCACGCACTATTATTTCTCAAAAGTGACTAATGGCCTACGTGATATGATGGTCTATACACCCGCCAACTATGACCCGAAGAAAAAGTATCCTGTACTTTATTTGATGGGCGGTTCCGGTGACCTCACGGAGACATGGGTGATGCATGGACGCGCCAACTTCATTCTTGACAATATCATTGCTGAAGGAAAAGCCCGTGAAATGATTGTCTGCTTCCCCAATGACCAGATGGTCACCCGGAGTCATCCGAAGCATACAGAACTAGCCTTTCCTTTGGTGGAGCGTGAACTGCTGGAGTGTGTCATTCCTTTTGTGGAGTCTCATTACAGTGTGATCAAGGACAAGCATGCACGCGCTTTGAGCGGACTTTCCATGGGTGGACGTATGACGCAGTATGTGGCACTTCGCAATCTGGATGTCTTTGGGTCAATGGGAATTCTTTCTGCTGCCATTGATCTTTCTGAAACCCCGGTTGTCAATGAGCCTGATGTCAATGATCGCATAGACTATCTCTTCATCGGCGGTGGAACTTACGAGACAGGCTTCATGGCACGTCATGAACGTTTGCATGAACAACTCGACAAGTTAGGCGTGAAGAACGACTATTATGTTGGTGGTGGAGGAGCACATGACTTAGTCACTTGGAGACATTTGCTTTACGACCGATTCCTACCCAATTTGTGGCGGAATAATTATAAATGGAAATAAAAAGATACAAACGGGATAAAGAGGTAGACGAAACCTCATTATTCCGTTTCTTTTTTGAAGTGTTTTCGTTTATTTTTTGTATCTTTGGCACAAGAAAATAGTTTCTTTCGACTTTGTGGAAAAATAGTAATAACAATAAAACTAATTTGACAATGGTAGATTTTAGTTATCATGCACCTACTGAGGTGGTTTTTGGAAAAAATAGTGAGCAACGGATTGCTGCTTTGGTGAAGAAGTATGGCGGTACGAAACTCTTACTCCATTATGGAGGCAAGAGTGCTGAGAAATCGGGATTGCTCGATGTGGTGCGTGGTCAGTTACGCGAAGCCGGAATTCCCTTTGTGGAGTTGGGTGGGGTAGTACCTAATCCTTTACTCTCAAAGGTGTATGAAGGTATCGAACTTTGCCGTCGTGAAGGAGTCGATTTTATTCTGGCTGTAGGCGGTGGCAGTGTGATTGACTCTGCCAAGGCTATTAGTTTTGGTCTGCCTTACGATGGTGATGTGTGGGATTTCTTCACGGGTAAGGGAACACCGCAGGTGGCTACTCCTGTAGCTTGTGTACTGACCATTCCTGCAGCAGGTAGTGAGATGTCGAACGGTTGCGTTATAACAAAGGCCGAAGGCGCATTGAAACGTTCCTGTGACGGTAGTGCCGGACGTTGCAAGTTTGCTATTATGAATCCTGAACGTACCTATACACTGCCTCCTTTCCAGACAGCATGCGGTATTACAGACATGACCATGCATACTTTGGAACGCTATTTCTCACAGGAAGACGACATGACGCTTACTGACAATATAGCTGAGGCTATCTTGCGCACTATTCAGGATGTAGCTCCTGACGTATTGGCTAACCCTACGGATTACCGTTCACGTGCGCAAATAATGTGGGCAGGGTCTGTTGCCCATAATGATCTTACGGGATGCGGCATGAGTGGTGACTGGGCAACGCATGATATGGAGCACGAATTGAGTGGAATGTTCGGCGTGGCTCATGGAGCAGGATTGGCTTCTCTCTGGGGCTCTTGGGCCCGTTATGTATTACCAAATAATGTCAGCAGATTCGTGCGTTTGGCTGTCAATGTGATGCATGTGGCCAATGACTTTACCAATCCCGAGGCTACAGCCCTGAAAGGAATTGAAGCCATGGAGCGTTTCTTCAAAAGTATTGGTATGCCCACAAGTATCCACGAACTCATAGGCCGTGAGATTACTGATGATGAAATCCGTGAGATGGCTCGGAAGTGTAGTCATGATGGCACCCATACTGTTGGAGGATTCCTTGTGCTGCATCGCGAGGATATGGAAAAGATTTATACCATGGCGAAATAAAGGTTAGTGTCTTAAAACCTGAAACCTGAAACTTGAAACCTGAAACTTTTTCATTATGAGAATATTGATAATCGGAGGGACGGGAACCATCAGTAGTGCTATTACCCGTCAGTTGGCAGATAGTGAACACGAATTGTGGTTGCTTAATCGCGGAAACCGTCGAAATGAAGTGCCTGAGAACGTAAAACAAGTTATTGCAGATATCGATGATGAGGCTGAGGTGCTTCGCCAGATAGGCGATACTCAGTTTGATGCCGTTTGTGAATTTATTGGATTCCTGCCTTCACAGGTAGAGCGTGACCATCGCCTTTTTGCCGGCCGTACACGCCAATATGTCTATATCTCGTCGGCTTCAGCATACAATAAACCTGCCCGTAACTATGTCATCAATGAGGGAACCACGCTGGCCAATCCCCATTGGCAGTATTCACGCAACAAGATAGCCTGTGAGGAATTATTGATGAAGTATTATCGTGAGGAAGGTTTCCCTGTCACTATTGTACGTCCCAGTCATACCTATTGCGAACGTGCCGTGCCGCTGAGTGTGCATGGCACGAAAGGCAGTTGGCAGGTTTTGAAGCGTATGATGGAAGGAAAGCCCGTCATCGTACATGGTGATGGAAGTTCTCTGTGGACGATGACATGGAACGAGGATTTTGCGCGTGGCTACATCGGTCTCTTGGGTAATCCACATGCCATCGGTGAGGCTTTCCAGATTATGTCTGACGAATCGCTGACGTGGAATCAGATTTATGAGGCAGCTGCCGCAGCCCTGGGTGTGACTTTCAAGCCTTATTATGTTTCATCCGATTTCTTGAACGCTGTGGCTCCCGCTGCTTATGAGTTGGAAGGCAATCTCACGGGTGACAAATCTGTCTCTGTGGTTTTCGATTGTACCAAGTTGAAGACGGTTGTTCCCGGATACAAGGCTACTGTCCGTTTTGAGGAAGGTGTTCGCCGATGTGTGGCTTATATCCTCAATCATCCCGAATGCCAGCAGGAAGATCCTGAATTCGATCAATGGGCTGATCGTGTCATTGCTGCTCTTGATGAGGCCAAGAAAAAGATTTAGCTTTCGTTTTCTTTACCTTTCAACTTTCATCTTTCATCTTTCATATGGAATACATCAAACTGAATAATGGCATCGAGATGCCTGTGTTGGGACTCGGCACCTACGAAGGAACCGATAAGGGCGTGGCGCTCCGAAGTGTGCGTGAAGCCCTCGATGTTGGATATAGGCTTATTGATACTGCCCAGTATTATGGCAACGAGCTATACATCGGTCAGGCCATCAGGGAGTCAGGAGTGCCCAGAGAGGATATTTTCTTGACCTCTAAGATTTGGTTCAATCGTTTTGAGGAGTGCTATGAGGCTGTCCTTGAATCCCTGCGTACTTTGCAAGTGGATTATCTTGACCTCATCCTGCTCCACTGGCCTTTCGGCAATACCTATAAGGCCTATCGTGACCTGGAGCGGCTTTACGAGGAAGGGAAAGTGCGTAGCATTGGCGTTTCCAATTTCCGTGCTGACCGTCTGATAGATATCGCGCGATATAATAAGGTGGTGCCTGCCGTGAACCAGATAGAGACCAATCTGCTTTGTCAGCAACGCGAATGTCATGAATGGATGTCGCGTCTGGGTGTGCGTCATGAAGGCTATGCTCCTTTCGGTCAGGGATTGGCTGATGATGTTTATGCCGATCCACGTTTGTTGGCCATTGCCGAACACTATGGAAAAACCACCCGCCAGGTGGCTCTCCGCTTTCTTATCCAACAAGGTGTGACGGTCATTCCCAAGTCCTCACGTCGCGAACGCATGGAACAGAATATCGATGTCTTTGATTTTCACCTTTCCGACAAAGAAATGCAACAACTTACTGCCTTTGACCGCCATGTGCCACTCACCTGTGATCCGGCAGAACCCGGTGCCGTCTGGTCGTCAGATCAGTGGCATTGAAAATCGCAGGCCGAAGGGCATTGAAAATCGACGGCCGAATGAACAGAGGGCTGAGGTGTACTGATTTAGGTTGACAGTTTTTATTGTTAAACTCATTATCAGTTG
>R23__coassemble_106_pt1 | contig 62563 bp, 47 predicted proteins | sample R23__metabat2_high_PE_035 | metagenome-assembled genome bin R23
GGATGGTATACTTTTCGATTATTATGGTGGTATACTTTTCAATTATTATCTACAATCATGCGATAAAACAAAAAGAGGTAATTTGATTGTAGCGGTGCACATCGGCGTGTAGGTCGAGGTAAGGGAAATGCATGTTTTTGCTTCATTTTATGTTTTTTTGCATATTTTCTTCTCCAATTTGAATTATTTTTTGTAACTTTAGGTATGACTTTTTTTGAGGGATGGGGAAAGGCCTAGGGACACCGATAGGGACACACGTGGGGACAGCCAGGGGACACTCATGAGGACAGCCAAGGAATGTATCCATAGAAATCATAAACTCAAGACCAAAATAATTACAGAAAAAAGATTATGAGCATAGGACATCAAATTTACAACACTCTTGACGAATGGACGGACAATGGAATTTACAACGTCCAAGAGATTTTGTTTTACCAAAATGCGCGAGGGCAATGGGTATGCATTAAATGTGCATATATTGATTATAGGGAGAATCAGGTCTACCTTGTTATTGAAGACGAAGATGCATTATGTTCTTCACAAGTAACTATCCATCAGTTTCTAAAGCTGATGGGTGGCCCACAAAAAGATAGTTATCAACCTTTGTACCAACTTAGGAATGAACTACGCGACTACAAGAAAGGCCTGATTGCCAGGCAAAAATATGCCCGGTTAGTAGCAGAATTAGAATTAATAGATAATATGAAATTCTCACATATTTAGTAATTGTATATGAAAGGTAAAAATGTTTTTTCGAAACAAGAAGCTGAACATATAGAAAGACTTATTAGTCAAAGGTGTTCAGCCGAATCTTCACAACAGAAAAAGATTCGTGACAAAATGCGTGCTATTGGCTTCTACGGAAGTGATTATCGTATCTCGAACATGACTATTCCCAAATTTCACCAACTAATCGAATCCAAACAAATTGAAATTATTGATGGAAATGAATCTTTAGGGGCAATCCACAATGTCCCAAATAAAGACAGCCATACAACTGTGGTATTAAGTCCGTCTTTGGATAGTGAAATGAAGCACGGCCTGGCCGCTTGGGTTGGTGATGATCCGCGTGTTCTTATTCTTGGCACATTCCCTGGCGAGAAATCTCTAAAGAGTCAAGCATATTATCAAGATAGGGCGCATAACTCGTTTTACAAAATTATGGAATCTCTTTTCTATCGTACAAATGGAATTAGCGACAAAGATTTCCTTATAGAGCATCATATAGCATTATGGGATTGCATGAAGGATGCAAATAGAGAAGGAAGCATTGACGCAAATATTACGAAATACATCCCTAATAAAATAGAACATTTTCTTTTCTTACACCCCAGCATAACGACTATTATTTTGAATGGAATGGGAAAAACAAGAGATGTATTCTTTAAACATTTTAATGTTAAAGAGTTGAGCCGTCGTTTCGAGATAAAGTCTTTACCATCAACAGCCAACACTAACTCTATCCCATTTGAGGACAAGTTGAGAGAATGGAAGGTTGTCAAAAATATCATAATAGGAAAATAATGTCCGAAAGCCATTTCAAGAAAACTGGTATATTCATTATAGTGTCATTCTTTGTCCTTTACATGCTTGGCTACCACTACCTGATGTCTTCAGGGAGTGGCAAGCCAGAGCAAAGGACAAGGAGGGGAATCATGACTGTAGCCAAAACTGAACGGGAAAAAGTAACCGTACCAAATGATACAAAGGCACGAAAAGTGAAGTCGCTACAAGACTGGCCTTTGGATTTGGGGAGATATTTCTATACGATAGACATTGAGCCCGGCCATGAAATGGAGAATGAAGAATTCGACGTGGTTGGAAAAACGGGCGGCAATCTGTTAGTAAAGCGACACCATGATTGGCCAGACATCAGCGGGCATTTTGAATGGTATTGCAACGAGAAACTAACATCGACTCAACAGATGTATGATTATGTGGTAGCACATCGCAAAGCAATTCTGCGACAAATGCAGGAGATCCGAAGCCGGGGCATCAGCAGGATTGTAGACGAAGCGTCCTACTTTCAAGACCATTACGATGAATATCTTGATGACCCTGAGGACGAAATCCGTTTCCCGCCAGAGATATTCGACGCAAATGAAGACTGATTGTAAACAGCGGGAAGCCCGTGCCGACATCCTCAGCAAAAGCCTTCCCGTAATAGATAGCCGTCTTTCAGTCTGACTGCAATACGTGCTTTGCCATTTACATTCTCGCCTTCTGCTTGTCGCCTGCACCGGAGCCGCGATATTTCGAGCGGGCCTCGTTGAACTTCCATGTGAGGTCGAGGGAGAAGGTGCGGCGGGCTGGATTATGGACAGTCAGATCGCGATAGCCGTAGATAACAGCATCGGTCTTGTTGGTATTGAAGATGTCGATGCAGCGCAGGTCGGCAGTCAATGAGCCGAGACGACGCAGGTGGAAGTCCTTCTGAAGGCCAAGGCTGCCAACGAAGCGTGGCTTAATGATGTGGAAGTTGTTGTATTCACCCTTCGTGGCCCATTCTATGTCTGCATTCAAACGTAAGTCATGAGGCAGTTCGATGGCGTTTCGCCAGGAACCGTTGAACCAAGGCCGGGAGAGTGTGATTACCTCGCCAGTGGCAGTAGGCGACTTGTAGTTTTGGAACATGGCTACGACAGCCCAAGTGGGATGCCAGCAACCTATGGTGGGACGTGCGGAGGCGATGACCGTCAGGCGGTCGTAATCCTCCTGACTGTTGATGGGACGCACGAGACTGATGAACGGGTCGGTGGAACCCGGGTAAGGCTCTGTTGACATGGTGAGGGCATCCTTCACGCGACCATAGTTAAGCGTCAGGTTCATCCATTTGTATGCCGTGTTCAGCACGAGGCTGTGGGTATATGTCGGTTTCAGATAAGGGTTGCCGCTCTGATAGGTGTAGCGGTTGATATAGACCGTTGAACTGGTGAGGTTGGAGTAGTTGGGGCGCTCGATATCCCTGCGGTACGACAACGAGAGCTGCACCTTGCCGACGGGGGCTGAGACGACGAGGGTGGGGAACCAGTCGCCATAGTCGCGGCATACCTCATCTTCCTTCTTGCCGAAGTTGAAGTAGTCGTTGGTGAGATGCTCGTAGCGCAGTCCCAGCTGTGCGAATACCTTACCAAACTGGCGGCCATACTCTGCAAAGACGGCTGCCGACTTCTCGTTGATTTCGGTGTCGGTGGTCTTCACAGGAACCGCATCGGTAGCCATGAAGTCGTAGGCATCGGTTCGGTGGTTGTAAGAGTATTCGCCGCCAAGTGAGAAGTTGCCTTTCCATACGGGATAGCCGAAGATGAGTTTCGAGGCCCAGAAGTTGTTGCTGCTGATGGTGTTGCTCTGGATGGAGCGATTGACAGGGCTCCCTCCTGCCTCAGTGGTCACTTCATGGGTGCTGCCCGGCGACTGGGTGTCGTCGAACAGACCGTCGATGTTGAAGTCGATGCTCAGACGGCCCACCTTGCCTTTGTAGTATGCATTGAAGATATGCTTCGTAAACATGTCTTCTTGGATGATATGGCTCTCAGAGCGCTCTTTGAAAATACTGTTCTCGTAACTGTCGGTATAAAACATGCTGTTGAAGTCGCTACCAGGATGACGGTCGTATTTGTAGAAGGCGCCGAAACTGTGGTTCTCGTCCAACATGTAGTTGACCTGCAACTGGGGTGACCAGCCTTTCCAGATCCTCTTTGACTCCTGAGTGCTGACACCCTCAATCTTATCAGGTCCGACATAGTAGGTCAGGATGTTTTCCTGTAACGATTTGGCATGACCATAGCGACCGGCCCACAGCGAGGCAGTGATGTCAAGACCGCCAGTGCGGTAGTTCACGTCAAGGTTGTTGGTAACAGTGTGGCCGTACTGATACACGCCCTGTGCGCTGTCGTGGAAACCGAAGCCATCTCCCTGTGCCTTCTTCAGCGTGATGCGCACCACGGCCTTTGTGGAGGCGGCATAACGGGCACCTGGATTCTGGATGACATCGACGTGCTGAATCTGGTCGGAGCGAAGCCGGGAGAGTTCCTTCTCATCATGCACCCTACGGCCGTTAATGTACACCTCGGCATCGCCACGGCCCAGCACCTTGACGGCACCGTCGCGCTCAGCCTCGAGCGAGGGAATCTTCGACAGGGCGTCGCTCACCGTTCCTGCTTTCTCCAAGATCGTTCCGGCCACGGTGGTGCGCATGGCATCGCCCTTGGCGTGAGTCTTTGGCAGCTGACTCTTCACCACGACCTCGCCGAGTATCTGCGTGTCTTCCTTCATCTGGATGGTTATACCCTCGCCCGCGTTTATATATAAGGTCTGATAACCCACGCTGCTCACCTTGAACACGCCATTGTTAACATTCGTCACAATCTTGAACACACCATGTTCGTCGGTCATCGCTCCTTGCACGAATACCGAGTCGGGCAGCGACAGCAGCACCACATTCACAAAGGGCATCGGCTCGCCATTCTCGTCAATCACTAGTCCGCCCCAGTCCTGTGTCTTAGCTTGGACTGTCATTATCATCATCATTGCAGCCATCAATGCTGCGAATCTTAAAAACATTCTTTTCATAATAATCTTTATTTTTCAATTCTTGATATCCACGCCACCGAGGAAATTACTGGCGACAATATGTATGGTTGGGGCTTTCTTGTCGGCGGTATGTATGGCATGATTACCGACACCGCCGATGAAGCTACGGCTCTTCACCTCGATGTTGACTGTAGTGGGCACAAACAGTTCGATACCGCCGCAGAACGTGTGGATGTCAATCTCCTCGTCCTCCGTGATGACAGCCTCACGCAAATCCATTCGTATGCCGCCGCAGAAGGCGTCGAGGCGGGCTCCATGGAACGTCTCACCGCGATAGACGTACTCGTCGCCGCCGTAATGAACCGAGCAGCGGATGCGCTTGCCGTCCTCTCCAATGGGTAACGGACGCTGCAGCCATTGGTCGGGGTCGCGACGGTAGCTGTCGATAATCAGATGTACACCCACATATAATAATATGAAGATGCAGAAATACATGGCCCATGGGCCTTCCGACATCGTTTCAAACCAACTCCAATGGAGAACACCCCATAAAGTAGCGAGCTTCAATAGGCTGGCTATAACAAAAATAACGCCGATAACCGTTCTTGGTTTCATGTTCTTGTTCATTTCTTCGTGCATTAATGTTAAACATTTCTGAGCGCAAAGTTAAGGAGTATGGCATATCCCCACAAATTTCTGGGATATTCTGCACGAATATGTGACGGATGGCGTGATAAATTGCAGAAAAGTGACGAATGGCATGGCAGTTTGGCAAATTTGTATTATTTTTGCCGACGGTATGAACAAAAGTCACAAAGAAACCATCAGCATTCGTTTCATCAGTACTGCTTTCATGATTCTGGCGATTGCCATCTTCAAGCCCTTCGGACTCGAGGTAGGGCAATGGCAGTCCTATCTTCATCTGCTATGTCTTTTTGTGTTGGGCTTATTCAGCTGTTTCATAACAGAAGTCATTCTGCGATACATGGTACACATGCCTCGATCCTATAAACGTGGCATCAACTATATCATCAGTCGCAATCTGCGCTTTCAGCTCATCAATACTCCTTTAGTGGCACTGTTTATCTGTCTGTATCGCCACTTTATGATGAGCAGCGTTGTGGAGAGTAACCAGTTCTCGCTGAGCAACTATCTTGAAACGCTGGCAATTATTGCCTTCCTTTCCTTCGCTATCGGACTCTACTGGCGCTTCAAATTCCGCAACAAGTACCTGGCGATGGAATTAGAAGAGACCAAACTGCTGAACGAAGAATTGAAGAAAATGCAAGAGCCGGAGCAATTATTGCCGCACGTAGTAGAGAAAACTAGCGAGAAACCACTCCAGCAGGAGCTAAAACTCACCGGCTCGACCAACGAATCTGTGATGCTCCATATTTCCCACCTATTATTTATTGAGGCCGTCGGCAACTATGTCAAGGTCTGCCATCTGCGCGACGGACAAGTGCGTACTGACATGCTTCGTGCCACTATGAAACAGATGGAGGAAACGCTGAAGGGCTATCCGATGATTGTCCGCTGCCATCGCGCCTTCCTGGTTAACCTTGGTCAGGTAGAGCAAATCATCTCACATTCCGGCTCCACCCAGTTGCTCATCAAGAACTGCCACGAATCACTCCCCGTCTCACGTAGCAACATGGCACAGGTTAAGGCTGCGATTAAGCGAGGGTAACAAAACTTATATGATTCGTCACAAGAAATAGAGGAGTGATCTCATTTGACCAATTACAAAAAAATAATCGCTAAACGCTGATATCCAGCAGTTTAGCGATTATTTAGAGTTGGGGTACCCGGACTCGAACCAGGAAAGGCAGGACCAGAATCTGCAGTGTTACCATTACACCATACCCCAATCTGGTTGCGTTTTCCGAAACGCGGTTGCAAAGGTACTGCTTTTTTTGGAACTACCAAAGTTTTTCCTAAAAAAAAACAAATAAATCTTCTTTTTTGATGTTTTTCCACGAATAAGGTGTACCTTTGTACCATTATTATATGTATATACTAAATGGTGAAGACAAAAGAACTAGTAGAGACGATTACAAAAGGTATTCAAGAAAAGAAAGGGCACAGCATTGTGGTGGCCGACCTGTCGGGCATCGAGGGTGCCATTAGCAACTATTTCGTGATTTGCACCGGCAACTCACCTACCCAGGTGGACGCCATCACAGACTCGGTGGAGGAATTTGCCCGTGAGAAGGCTGGCGAGAAGCCCGTCCATGTGGTAGGCCGCGAGAATGCGCAGTGGATTGCCATGGACTATACGGACGTGCTGGTACATATTTTCCTGCCTGATGTCCGTGAATACTATAATCTGGAGAATCTCTGGGAGGATGCAAAAATCAACCGCATACCCGACCTGGACTAAAATAATCTGAGCATGGAACAACAAGACAATAAAAACCAAAAGCCGAAGATGCCGAAGTTCAACATGAGCTGGATCTATATCCTGGTGCTCGTGGGACTCATTGCTGTGTATTTCACCAGCAGCGACTCTGTAGGTCAGAACAGTTCGGCCAGTAAGGATGTTTCCTACGAACAGTTTAAGACGCTGGTCGCTAAAGGCTATGCCTCGAAGATTGTGGTGAACAAGACGGAGAACTCCCTACAGATGTATATCAAACCCGAGCATATCCGCGAGGTTTTCAAGGCAGGCACGCAGCAGGTTGGTGCCAATCCTTTTGTGAAGGTACAGTTCGGCAGTGTCGACCAGATAGAAGCTTTCGTTGACAAGCAGCGTGCTGAAGGGAAGTTCAAGGGCGATTTCGACTATGACAACAAGAATACAGGCGATATTACCACATTTATCCTTAACAACCTGTTCTGGATCTTCCTCATCGTCTTCTGGATTTACCTGTTCCGCCGTATGGGATCAGGAGGAGCCGGCGGTGGCGGGATTTTCAATGTAGGTAAGTCGAAAGCCAAGATGTACGAGAAAGGCGGCGACCTGAACATCACATTCAAGGATGTGGCCGGACAGGAAGGAGCCAAGCAGGAGGTGCAGGAAATCGTTGAATTCCTGAAGAATCCGCAGAAATACACGGAGCTGGGCGGTAAGATTCCCAAGGGTGCCCTGCTTGTAGGCCCTCCGGGAACTGGTAAAACATTGCTGGCCAAGGCAGTGGCCGGCGAGGCTGGCGTGCCTTTCTTCTCCATGTCGGGAAGCGACTTTGTTGAGATGTTTGTGGGCGTTGGAGCCAGTCGTGTGCGCGACTTGTTCCGCCAGGCCAAAGAGAAATCACCTTGTATCATTTTTATTGATGAGATAGATGCCGTAGGACGTGCCCGCTCGAAGAATCCCGCCATGGGCGGAAACGACGAGCGCGAGAACACGCTGAATGCCCTGCTTACGGAGATGGACGGCTTCGGAACCAACAGCGGCGTGATTATTCTGGCAGCCACCAACCGTGCCGACATGCTTGACTCAGCCCTGATGCGAGCCGGACGTTTTGACCGCCAAATATATGTTGACCTTCCCGACCTTAATGAACGTAAGGCTATCTTTGAGGTGCACCTGCGTCCCATTAAGGTGGACAAGAGCCTGGATATTGAACAACTGGCCCGCCAAACACCCGGTTTCTCTGGTGCCGACATTGCCAACGTCTGCAATGAGGCAGCATTGATTGCCGCCCGCCACAACAAACAATTCGTGGAGAAACAGGATTTCCTGGATGCCGTTGACCGCATCATCGGTGGTCTGGAGAAGAAGACGAAGGTGATGACTGCTGCAGAAAAGCGCACCATCGCCCTGCATGAAGCCGGTCATGCCACCATCAGTTGGTTCTGCCAGCATGCAAATCCGTTGGTAAAGGTCACCATCGTGCCTCGTGGCCGCGCGTTAGGCGCAGCCTGGTACATGCCTGAAGAGCGCCAGATTACCACTAAGGAAGAAATGCTTGATGAGATCTGCGCTTTGTTGGGTGGCCGTGCTGCCGAAGAACTCTTTACAGGGCACATCTCCACGGGAGCCATGAACGACCTGGAGCGCGTTACCAAAACCATTTATTCCATGATTGCTTACGCTGGTATGAGCGACAAACTGCCCAACATCAGCTATTACAACAATCAGGAATACAACTTCCAAAAGCCCTATTCAGAAACAACGGCCAAGATTATGGACGATGAGGTTTTGAAGATGATCAACGAACAATATGAGCGTGCCAAGAAACTGCTCGTTCTCCATCAGGAAGGTCATAATCAGTTGGCCGAACTGCTCATTGAACGCGAAGTGATTTTCGCAGAGGATGTGGAGCGAATCTTTGGTAAACGCCCATGGGTAAGCCGTTCGCAGGAAATCATGGAACTCAACGGAAACAAGGAGAACACCGTGAATACTGAGGAAGCAGAGAAAACTGAAGGCCCGGAAGAACCGGGTAGTTCTGTTATCGACCATACACCAGAAGCATAATATGAAGAATCTGATTGTAAGAACCATCACGGGCGTGTTTTTCGTGGCCGCCATCGTGATTTGTTTTTTGAAGCCCATCGCCATGGTCTTCCTGTTTGCCCTCGTTACGGGCCTCACCATCTGGGAATTTACCGGACTGGCTAATGACCATATACCCTCCACTACTGTTAACAGGTTTATCGCTACTGTGGCCGGTGTTTACTTCTTCGTTGCCATGGCGGGTTTCTGCAGTGGTCTCACGCAGAGTGGTGCCGTGTTCATTCCCTATCTGCTCACGGTTATCTACCTCTTCATTTCAGAACTCTACCTGAAACAGGAGAATCCCATTAACGACTGGGCATACACCATGCTCTCACAGATGTGGATTGCCCTACCCTTCTCCTGCATCAACATTTTGGCTTTCAATAACACTGGTGAGCAACTGGCAGAATTCAACACATGGCTTCCTCTCTCCGTGTTCATTTTCCTTTGGGTAAGCGACACGGGAGCCTACTGCTGCGGTTCACTCTTGGGCAAGCACAAACTGTTCCCCCGCATCTCACCGGGAAAGAGTTGGGAAGGTTCCATTGGTGGAGGCATCTTCGTGCTTATTGCCGCAGCCATTATCTGGTATTTCGTTGGTAACAACGAGGAATCTACCATTTTCACCTTGCACTCTTCACTACCCTTCTGGCTGGGACTGGGACTAGTGGTTTGTGTCTTCGGCACCTGGGGCGACCTCGTGGAATCGCTATTCAAACGCACAATCGGCATCAAGGACAGTGGCAACATACTGCCAGGTCATGGCGGTATGCTTGACCGCTTCGACTCCTCGCTGATGGCTTTCCCTGCCGCCGTCATTTACGTCTTTACGGTTACGCTCTTTATTCATTAACAAACATATCTATCATGAAAAAACTATTAACCTTAATGATCTTAGCTGTATCGCTCAGCAGTTTTGCTGAAACTCCCGTAAAGAAACATGGCCAATTGCAAGTCATCGGTACCCAACTCTGCGATCAGAACGGACAGCCTGTCGTCCTGCGTGGGGTATCTTTCGGCTGGCACAATATCTGGCCCCGTTTCTACAACAAAGGAGCCGTAAAGACATTGGCCACAGAATGGAATGCCTCAGTGGTGCGTGTTGCCATGGGTATTCAGATTGAAGACAACTATCTGGAGAATCCTGAATTTGCCAAACAGTGTATCGAAACCGTGGTAAAAGCTGCCATCAAGAACGGCATTTACGTCATTATGGACTGGCATGCCCATAAGATGCATACCCAGGAAGCCAAGCAATGGTTTGGCTACTTCGCCCAGAAGTACGGGAAATACCCTAACATCATCTACGAACTTTTCAACGAACCGGTTAACGACTCCTGGGAATCACTCAAGTCCTACGCCGTAGAGATTATCAATGAAATCCGCAAATACGACGCCAACAACGTAATCCTGATGGGTTGCCCCCACTGGGATCAGGACATCGACCTCGTGGCTGCCTCGCCGATCCAAGGGCAGAAGAACCTGATGTACACCGTACATTTCTATGCTGCCACTCACGGACAATACCTCCGCGACAAAATGGTGCAGGCTCATAAGCAAGTACCTATCTTCGTGAGTGAGTGTGCAGGTATGGAGGCTTCAGGCAATGGCCCGCTAAATATGGAGGAATGGCAGAAATGGACCGACTGCATGGAAGCAGAGAAAATCAGTTGGGTAAACTGGTCACTGAGTGACAAGGATGAGACTTGTTCAATGCTCCTGCCCCGTGCCAAGGCTACTGGCCGTTGGACAGAAGACGGAGTCATCAAGGCCTATGGTCAGCATGTCAAGGACAACCTGCTGAAATACAACCGATAGGCGTTACTATTATTTCGACAGTATTTCAATCATCAAACGGGCGGCATTGTCTGGAGCACAGGCAGTGCCTAACTGTTTGTGAACCAAACGGTAGTCGGCCAGCATCTGTTCGCGCTTGCTGCCTCCAGGAAGAATGGCCATCAGCTCACGGCGGATATTCTCCACCGTAAAACGGTCAGCCAAGAGTTCCTGGACAATTTCACGGTCTGCAATGAGGTTGACCAATGAAATGTATTTCACCTTAATAATATGATTAAAAGCAAAACGGATGAGACGAGGAACGGGTGTCTCATAACAGACGACCTGCGGCACATCAAAAAGAGCCGTCTCAAGGGTGGCCGTTCCGCTGGTAACCAATGCAGCCTGAGCATGCATCAGCAAGGAATAGGTATCGTTGTCAATCAGTTTTACAGGTGCATCCGCTAAAAACTTCTCGTAATAGTCGCGCTCAATACTGGGTGCTCCAGCCAAAACCAACTGATAATTATCAGTAAGGTCGCGACTTGCCTCAATCATAGCAGGTAAGTTATCTTTAATTTCCTGCTTTCGGCTTCCAGCCAAAAGAGCAATAATCGGCTTCGCTTCTATTGAATATCTTTTACAAAAATCATCAGTTGTTTCTTTGTATTCCGTACGGAATTTACGCACCTCATCTGCCGTGGGATTACCTACATAATGAATAGGATACTGATGTTTCTGTTCAAAGAAAGGCACCTCGAAAGGCAGGATGGAGAAAAGTTCATCCACATCGCGCTTGATATTCTTAATACGGTATTCTTTCCATGCCCAAATTTTCGGAGAAATATAGTAAAACACCTGCGGTCTCGGGGTGTGGGCATTCATATTATGGACATACTTGGCAATGCTGAGATTGAAGCCTGGATAATCCACCAGAATCACCACATCGGGCCGCCACTGAAGGATATCCTTCTTACAAAAATCCATATTCTTGAAGATGGTGCGCAGATGGAGTAAAACAGGGATAAAACCCATATAGGCCAATTCCCGAAAATGTTTTACACGCGTACCGCCTACGGCAGTCATCAAATCACCACCGAAGAAACGGAAGTCAGCCTCCGGATCCTGTACTTTGAGCGACTGCATCAGATGGGATGCATGGAGGTCGCCCGAAGCCTCGCCGACAATGAGATAATATTTCATCAGTTCTTACTCAGAATACGTAAATTACAAATTCTTAATCAAACTCATTGCGCCACTTTTCCAGCAGTGGATAGTTGGTGACATCCATCTGTGTGGGAGTAATGGCGATATATCCATGAGTCAGAGCCCAGTTGTCAGTATCCTCTGCCTCCGGCTCATCATTGGTATAGGAACCCACCATCCAATAATAATCATAGCCGCGAGGATGCTCGCACTTCACGACCTCATTGCCCCAAGTGCCATAGGCCATACGGCAGACCTTCACGCCCTTAAATTCATCCACTAACGGGAAGTTGACATTCAGACATACACCTTTGGGGAGTCCTTCGGCCAAAACCTTTTGAGTCAGCATGCGAATAACAGATCGTAAAGGTTCGAAATCAGCATCTTCGCGGTGATCGCAAAGGGAATAAGCCACACTCGGGATATATTTCATGCAGCCCTCCATGGCAACACCCATTGTTCCGCTGTAATGGGTGTTAACCGAGGCATTGTCTCCGTGGTTGATACCAGCCAGAACCAAATCAGGGGTTCGGGGCACCACACGGTTCAGTGCCATCTTCAGACTGTCAACAGGAGTGCCTGTGCAAGACCACACCTGAAGACCTTCCTCTTCACGCACTTTTTCCAGCAGAAGATATTCCTTTGCAGAGAAAGCACAAGCATAGCCAGAACGTCCGCCATCAGGTGCACAAACGATGATGTCGCCCAAATCGCGCACCATATCTATGAGGCAATTGATACCTTTGGATTGAAAGCCGTCGTCATTCGAAATAAGTATTAACGGTCTTTTATTTTTCATAAATATATCAAGTTTTGGGTGCAAAATTACTAAAAAATGGATGAAAATCATCTTTTCTCGTATAAAATATGTAACTTTGCAGGCAATTATGGGAAAGATTATTGCTTTAGCAAACCAGAAAGGCGGTGTGGGAAAGACTACCACCACCATCAACCTGGCAGCCTCGCTGGCTACCCTGGAAAAGAAAGTTCTCGTCATCGATGCCGACCCTCAGGCCAATGCCTCCAGCGGTCTGGGCGTCAACACGAAAGATGTGGACTGCTCTCTTTATGAGTGCATTATCGACCACGCCGACGTGCGCGATGCCATGTACACAACAGATATTGAAGGACTTGATATCATACCGAGCCATATAGACCTGGTGGGTGCAGAGATTGAGATGCTCAACATTGAGCGCCGCGAACAAGTCATCAAGAACCTGCTCGCCCCTATCAAGGACGAATATGACTATATCCTCATCGATTGCTCTCCTTCGTTAGGACTCATCACCGTGAATGCGCTTACGGCTGCCGACTCGGTGATTATCCCTGTGCAATGCGAGTATTTCGCACTGGAAGGCATTTCAAAGTTGCTCAATACCATTAAAATCATCAAGAGCAAACTGAACCCGAAGTTGGAGATTGAAGGATTCTTGCTGACGATGTATGATTCGCGTCTACGCCTGGCCAACCAAATCTATGACGAAGTGAAGCGCCATTTCCAGGAACTGGTGTTCAAGACGGTCATCCAGCGTAACGTGAAACTATCGGAGGCTCCCTCCCACGGACTTCCTGCCATCCTCTATGATGCCGATTCCACAGGCAGCAAGAATCATTTGGCGTTGGCAAAGGAAATCATTAATAAGGGGTGAAGGAGCTGATTTCAGGTTTCAAGTATCAGATTTCAAGTAATTAAAATTTTAGACAGTGGCAGTACACAAGAAATATAACGCATTGGGCAGAGGACTCGATGCCCTGATTTCAACGGAGGAGGTGAAGCCGCAAGGCTCTTCCACCATCAACGAGATATCCATCAGCCAGATTGAGGCCAATCCAAACCAGCCACGACGGGAATTTGCCCCCGAGGCTTTGCAGGAACTGGCCAACAGTATCAAGGAACTGGGTATCATTACTCCTATTACCCTGAGACAGGTGGACACTAACAGGTTTCAGATTATTGCCGGAGAGCGCCGCTGGCGTGCCTCACAGATGGCAGGACTGAAATCAATGCCTGCCTATATCCGTACCATCAACGACGAGAACATGATGGAAATGGCTCTCGTGGAGAATATACAGCGCGAGGACTTGAACGCCGTGGAGATTGCCCTGGCATACCAGCATCTGCTGGATTCCACGGGAATGACTCAGGAAAAGGTCAGCGAGCGTGTGGGTAAGAGCCGTACCGCCGTAACCAACTATCTCCGTCTACTGAAACTTCCCGCTCAGGTGCAGATGGCACTTCAGAACAAGACCATTGACATGGGCCATGCACGTGCCCTGCTTTCGCTCGATTCTCCAGCCATGCAAATCAAATTGTTCAAGGAAATAGAGAAGAACGGCTATTCTGTACGCAAGGTGGAAGAACTGGTCAAAAAGCTCAGTAATGGAGATGATGCGATGGTAGGCCTGAAGAAAGCCAGAGCCAAGAGCCAAATGCCCAAGGAATTTGACGTGCTCAAGAAACGGCTGAGCCAATTTCTCAACACCAAAGTGGAGATGACCTGCTCGCCTAAGGGCAAAGGCAAAATCAGTATCCCTTTCAGCAATGAAGAGGAACTAGAACGCATCATGAACATTTTCGACAAACTGAAGGAAAAATAATTCCAAATTATCTTGAAGACGTTAAAAGACATCATCAGATATTCACTCACAGTCTGTCTGCTACTCATGGCAGAAACCGCAATGGCTCAGATCGTGGTGGAAGACAGCACAGCCATTCAAGGCGACGAAATCTTTCATATCGGCGATTCGCTCATTGAAGTGAACGAAAAAGCTTTGGAAGGTACCTTGATGGCAGACACCATACAGTTCCATAAAGCCAAACGCGACTGGAACACATGGCGTCCAAACCCCAAGCGGGCGATGTGGCTTGCCGTGGTGATTCCCGGTGCCGGACAGATTTATAATCACAAATACTGGAAACTGCCTATTATTTACGGTGGTTTTGTGGGATGTATCTACGCCTGGCGGTGGAATGGCATGATGTACAAAGACTACTCCAAGGCCTATATGGACATCACGGACAATGATCCGAACACACAGAGTTACAATCAGTATCTACATCTGGGTGCAAGAATTGACGATAATAACAAAAAGTCGTGGCAAGAAAAATTTCGAAAACGTAAAGACTACTACCGCCGCTACCGTGACATGAGCATTTTCGTACTCATTGGGGTCTATGCATTATCTGTCATTGATGCTTATGTGGATGCGTCACTTTCGGAATTCGACATATCCGACGACCTGAGCCTAAGGATACAGCCTGCGGTCTTTAACGGCCAATCTTCGGCTAATCCCATCCGATCGTCTGCAGTAGGGCTGCAGTGTTCTCTGAAATTCTAACCTCGGCAGCCATTGCCTCTTACCAAATAATGTAACCAATCAAAGAATGATGATATACAAGAATAGAATAGAACGAATAGGCGTTTTTCTGAAGCGCCTTTTGCCATGCGGCCTTCTCGCCTGCATGCCATTTTCAGTATCGGCACAAATTGAGAATGACGAAATCACAGTGCTTGAAGACGACGGAACACAAGAAGTGATTGACGTTCCTGAAGGACTTACCCACGAGGTAGACTCTCTGCTGAGCCTCTATTATTCACAGATGTATCTCACGCCAGATGCCAACTGCAACTACCGCGATGAGAATCCGGAATTTTCGGATGCCACCTATATCGACCGTCTGAGACGTATGCCCAACATCATGGAAATGCCATACAATCAGGTGGTCCGTAAGTTTATCGACCGCTATGCGTCGCGTATGCGCCGGGCAGTAGGCTACTGGCTAGGTGCCAGCAATTTCTATATGCCGATCTTTGAGCAGGCCCTCGAGGCATACAATATGCCCCTCGAACTGCGCTACTTGCCAGTTATCGAATCCGGTCTAAACCCTAACGCCATTTCTCGTGTGGGAGCCACCGGACTCTGGCAATTTATGTTGGCTACAGGAAAAAGCTACGGCCTGAAGGTAAACTCATTGGTCGATGAGCGTCGCGACCCTATCAAGGCATCCTATGCAGCAGCCCACTATCTGAGTGATCTCTACAAGATTTTCGGTGATTGGAATCTTGTTATTGCCGCCTACAACTGTGGGCCAGAAAACATCAATCGTGCCATCCACCGTGCAGGAGGCGAACGCGACTATTGGAAGATTTACCCTTATCTGCCACGAGAGACACGCGGTTATGTGCCAGCCTTCATTGCCGCCAATTATATCATGAATTATTACTGCGAGCACAACATTTGTCCGATGCGCACGCAGTTACCGGCTAAGTCGGATACCATTATCGTAAACCGTGATGTTCATCTCAAACAGGTTGCTGCCATTTGTGACCTCAGTCTAGAGGAACTCCGCACGCTGAATCCCCAGTACCGCCGCGACATTGTGAACGGCAGTACCGAACCATCGGCTATCCGTCTGCCTGACGCAGCCATCAATACATTTATTGACAACGAGGACTCCGTGTATGTCTATAATGCAGACCAACTGCTCTCAAGACGTGCAGAGGTCTTCGTCAGTGACGCCCAGCCAGAAGTGGCACGCAGTGCAGCTCCAAGCTATAGCAGCCGCAGAAGTTTTTCCCGCCACGACCGCCGTGGACATAATCGCCAAGAAAGAGCTGTCAAAGGCCGCAAGGGCCGCAAAGAGCGTAAGGTCAGGGAGCAGAATGTTACCATCAAGGAAGGACAGACACTCTCACAGATTGCCCGAAAGAACCACACCACCGTTGACAAATTGCGTAAACTCAACGGCATCAAGGGCAGCAATATCCGTGCAGGTAAGAAACTACGCGTGAAATAGCCTGCAAAACAAGGGTTATCGTTAAGGTTGAAACTATGGACGAGCAGAAGAATCAAGTTACCGCCGAAGAACTGGCTGGTGAAAAGATGGTTGATGAAGCCTTCCAAAGACTGCTCAACAGTTATCTGGCTTCCCGCCATCGCAAGAAGGTGGACATCATCACCAAGGCTTTTAACTTTGCACGACAGGCTCATAAAGGCGTCAAGCGTCTTTCCGGTGAGCCATACATCATGCACCCCATCGCTGTGGCTCTGATAGCCAGCGAGGAGATGGGACTTGGTTCTACGAGTATTTGTTCCGCACTGCTCCACGATGTGGTGGAGGACACCGACTACACTGTGGAAGATATTTCCAACATCTTCGGACCCAAAATAGCACAGATTGTTGATGGCCTGACGAAAATCTCCGGTGGTATCTTTGGTGAACAGGCTTCTGCACAGGCAGAGAACTTCAAGAAACTGCTGCTCACCATGAGTGATGACATCCGCGTGATTCTCATCAAGATCTGCGATCGTCTGCACAACATGCGCACGTTGGCTTCCCAACCGGCCAACAAGCAATACAAAATAGCCGGAGAGACGCTCTACATTTACGCGCCGTTGGCCAACCGTCTGGGCCTAAACAAAATAAAATCCGAACTTGAGAATCTCTCTTTCCGGTTCGAACATCCTGAAGAATACGCCCGCATAGAATCACAACTGGCAGAGACAGCCGGCAAACGCGATGAACTCTTTGCCAACTTTATCTCCCCTATTGAGGAGGCACTCAACGAGATGGGACTCCGCCACCGCATCATCAAGCGCGTGAAAAGCCCATACTCTATCTGGAACAAGATGCAGACCAAGCATGTCACTTTCGATCAAATCTACGACATCCTGGCCGTGCGCATCATCTTCACCCCCACACAGGAATCTGACGAAATCAATGAGTGTTTCGACATCTACGTGGCACTCACCAAGATTTACAAGAGTCACCCCGACCGTCTGAGGGAATGGCTCAACCACCCCAAAGCCAACGGCTATCAGGCGCTCCATGTCACATTGATGTCGGGCGAAGGCCGTTGGATTGAAGTACAGATACGCTCGGAGCGTATGGATGAAGTGGCAGAACAGGGATTCGCAGCCCACTGGAAATACAAAGAGGGTGAGGAAATTGCCGAGGATGAAGGAGAATTGGGCGACTGGCTATCCACCATCAAGGAAATCCTCGACGATCCACAGCCTGATGCCATGGATTTCCTCGACGCCATCAAGCTCAACCTCTTCGCTTCCGAAATCTTCGTTTTCACACCTAAGGGTGAAATCAAGACCATGCCCGCCGGTTGTACGGCTCTCGACTTTGCCTTCCAGATTCACACTTTCCTGGGTAGCCATTGTATCGGTGCCAAGGTGAACCACAAGCTGGTGCCTCTCAGCCACAAACTGGAAAGCGGTGATCAGGTGGAAATCCTCACCAGTAACTCCCAGCATGTGCAGCCTTCGTGGGTCAATTTCGTAAGCACGGCCAAAGCCAAGGGAAAGATACAGGCTATCCTGCGCCGTGACAGCCGTGAGACGCAGAAACAAGGTGAGAAAATCCTGCAAGATTTCCTCAGCCGAAACGATATGGAGATGACCACCTCCGTGCTCGACAAACTATGCGAAATCCATGAGACGCCCAAGCATGAAGACCTTTTCCTGGCCATCGGCCTGAAAAACATCATCCTCGGCGAAAAGGATATCGACGAGATTCACGGGAAAAGCCAAAAAGACGATAACCAGTCGAAGGGATGGCGCCGCTATGTGCCTTTCGTCGGCAAGAAGAAAGACAAGGAGGACAGCAAGGACCGCCAGCAGAGTTATATCACCGTTGACAAAGACTTCAACCGCAAGAAGCCCGTCTATATCAACGAGAACAATATCTCGCAGTTCATCTTCCCTTCATGCTGCCACCCCATCCCCGGTGATGATGCCCTGGGATTCATCGACGGACGCAACCGCATCGAAATCCACAAGCGCAACTGTCCTGTAGCGTCCAAGCTGAAATCTACTTATGGCAAACGGATCCTCGATGCCAAGTGGGACATGCACAAGCAGCTCTTCTTCGATGCCACCATTCAAATCACGGGCATCGACCGCATCGGACTGCTGCTCGAAGTCACCCAGATTATCTCCGCACAGATGAACGTCAATATCCACCGCGTTACCATCCAATGTGACCAAGGCATCTTCGACGGCACCATCGAGCTCCGCATCCACGACCGCCAAGACGTGGCCACCATCGTAGAAAACCTCAAGCAAGTGAACGGCCTGCAGGATATCAAACAAATCATTTAATCATACACCCATGAACAAACTACTGCTAATCACAACAATGCTCCTCCTGTCAATAGGAACGAGAGCTGCTAACAAGTACGACAACCCCGACACTCTCTTCGTGGCACGTGATGGCACCGGAGAATTCCGCACGGTCAATGAGGCCGTCGAAGTTTGCCGTGCCTTTATGGAGTACCACAAGGTCATCTTCGTAAAAAAAGGAGTCTATAAGGAGAAAATCATCATCCCCTCATGGCTCACCAACATTGAGATATGCGGAGAAGACGCAGAGAAGACCATCATCACCTATGATGACCATGCCAACATCCAGATTCCCAAGATCGGTCAGGAAGCCACAGGTCAGACGCAAGGCATGGGAACCTTCCGTACTTATACAGTCAAGATAGAAGGACAGGACATCACCTTCAAGAACATCACCATAGAAAACAATGCCGCACGCTTAGGACAAGCCGTAGCCCTACATACCGAAGGCGACCGCCTGATGTTCATCGGATGCCGTTTCCTCGGCAATCAGGACACTGTCTATACCGGCGTAGGCAACACCCGTTGCTATTTCGACCACTGCTACATCGAAGGCACTACCGACTTTATCTTCGGCCCCTCTACCTGTTGGTTCGAGCAGTGCACCATCCTGAGCAAGACAAACTCCTACATCACTGCCGCCTCCACGCCCAAGGACGTGAAGTATGGTTACATCTTCAACAAATGCAAGCTCATCGCTGCCGATGGAGCCAACAAGGTATTTCTGGGCCGTCCATGGCGACCATACGCCTATACCTTATATATAAATACAGAGATGGGCAGCCACATTGTACCCCAAGGATGGGAAAACTGGCGTAATCCTGAAAACGAAAAGACAGCCCGCTATGCCGAGTATGGCAGCACAGGCCCCGGAGCCAATGCCAAAGCCCGTGTGTCATGGGCTCGCCAACTCACGAAAAAAGAAGTACAGCAAATCACCCTCCAGGCCGTCATGGGCGACTGGAACCCCTAATACATTACATCTTTTGTTAACAAATATTTGACCGCCATAGATTGTTTTTTTACAATTTTTCGGAGGTTTTTTATGGAAGAATCGATAAAAAAATGCGAATTAATTTGTATTTCTGCTATTTTGTTGTAATTTTGCACAAGAAAACAGATAATGTTACGTGAGTCACATTTCTTTTAAACAAACTATACCATATTAACAAACCCTAAGTATAACTAAAACAAACATTTATGAATCAACAAATCAGAAGAGCCTTCATGGCATCCTTGCTGTGCTTGATTTGCTTTGCTGCTTTTGCACAAAAGACAATCACGGGTACAGTGAAAGACACAAGTGGAGAACCGATGATTGGTGTGAGCGTAATGATTAATGGAACAACGGGTGCCGTGACTGACATGGACGGTCGTTTCTCCATTTCCAACGCTACTCCATCTGATGTTCTCAAAGTCACTTACGTAGGCTACCAAGAACAATCTATCAAGGTAGGCGAAAGTACAAGTTTCAACATCGTAATGAGAGAAGATGCCCAGTCACTCGATGAACTCGTGGTAGTGGGTTATGGTGTTGTGAAAAAATCAGACTTGACCGGTTCTGTAGGTAGCGTTCAGAGCGATAAGATTGTTTCCGCTGGTTCCACAAACCTGGCTGGAGGTCTGCAAGGTTCCGTGGCTGGTGTAAACATCACCCAGTCGTCCAGCCGTGCTGGCGACAGTTTCACCATGCAGATCCGTGGTAAGAGTTCACTGCAAGGTGGTCAGCCTCTCTACGTCATTGACGGTGTTGTTTGCGACAATATGGATTTCCTGAATCCAATGGATATCGAGAAGGTGGACGTTCTGAAAGATGCTTCTTCCACAGCCATCTACGGTTCACGAGCCACTAACGGTGTGCTGATGATCACGACGAAGAAAGGTGCAGAGATGGGCGGCGAGATGAAAGCAACAGTCAGTTATGACGGCTACTATGGCTTTAAGTCAACTGCCAACATGCCAGAATTCATGTCGGGAAATGAATGGATGAAATGGCGTACTTTCCGTTATTATGCTAATACAAAACTGAATGCTGATGGTACGACGGACTGGGAACTAACAGATGCCAACTACAAATTGGTGTGGTGTAACTGGAGTCCTCGCTGGATGGATGAATTCAAGAATAACGACTATACCGACTGGGTGGACGAAGTGACTCGTAAAGGACATGAGCAAAACCACTTTGTCAACATCACTGGTGCAGGCAAGAACCTAAGTTATCGTGTTGGCTTAGGTTACCAGGAAGAGACAGGCGTTCTCTATGACAACTATGAGCGTTGGAACCTGAAGGCTGCTGTTGACCACAAGATCAATGACCATTGGGCAACAGGTGCTTCTGTCAACTTGGCAACTGCCGACAAGCGGAGTGGTTCTGCTAACGCCATCCTTAATGGCTTCCGTATGTCACCTGTGATGAGTGCACGCTATTGGGAAGGTGAAAACGTTGGACAGCCCATCGAGCAACCGGGTAAAGATGCCGCCATCTATCCCAACGGTGGTGGCCCGACCTCGACCATCAACCCCATTTTGGACCGAGAGAACACGAAGGACAACACCCGTTACTATGATGCAATGGCTAATATCTATCTGCAGTATTCACCTATTAAGGAAATTATTCTAAAGACCACATTCTCTCCCATGTACAATAAACGTGAGCGTGGACAGTTCAACGGAAGCAAGTCACAAGCCCGTTACAACAAGACTAACCAGGCCATCACCACAGACAATGAGTTTTTCTCTTACACCTGGGACACACAGGCCAATTATATCAAGTCATGGGGCGACCATACCCTGAATGCCCTGGGGTTGATCAGTGTTTACGAGCAGAAACTTAACCAGAAAAGCCTGAACGTTACAGATATGCCTTTCGATGTTGACTGGTACAACATGGGATCAGCAGCAAATGTAGAAAACAAGAATAGTTACTATGAGAGCATCAAGATGCTCTCGTATGTAGCCCGTCTGAATTACGACTACAAGAGTCGCTATTATCTAACGGTATCTTCCCGTTGGGATGGCAGTTCAAAATTCCAGAAAGATAACCGTTGGGGTATGTTCCCTTCAGCTGCGGCTGCATGGCGCATCTCTGAAGAGAGTTTCATGGAGAAGACCCGTAACTGGCTGAGCAACCTGAAGCTGCGTCTGAGTTTTGGTATCACAGGTAACAATGCAGCCGTAGGTGCTTATCAGACCCAATTGTTGGCTAACACAAAGTATTATTATAACTTCGGTGGAACCGTTGCCAATGGCTACGGATACGAATTGGCCAACAGTGCCCTGACATGGGAGAAGACCACTGAGTTTGATGTTGGCCTAGATTTCGGATTCTTCAACAACCGCATCAATGGTAGCATCGATTTCTATTCTCGTACCTCCAAGGATTTGCTCATGGAAATGGAGACACCACTGGAAATGGGTTCTTCTACAGGTGCCATTTGGGGTAACGTCGGTAAGGTACGCAACAAAGGTATAGAGATTCAGTTGAACACCGTGAATATCCAGACAAAGGACCTCACCTGGACCACTAACTTTACCTTCGCTCACAACAAGAATGAAATTCTGGAATTAAATGGTGGTAAAGAAGACATGACTGGTAACAGTTGGTTCATCGGTGAGCCTATCGACGTAGTTTACGGGTATGTACCTATTGGTGTCTGCACGGCAGAGATGGCCAAGGCTTATGCGGCCAACTCCAGTATGAAGACCAAGTTCCACGAAGGTGAATATGCAGTGGAGGATTCTAATGGCGACGGTGTCATTGATCCATCTGACCGCCGTGTACAGGGTCATGCTGAACCGAAATGGACAGGAAGCATAAATTCCACATTGACTTGGAAGAACTTTGATTTCTCATTCTCGATCTATACCAGCCAAGGCAGTAAGGTTTACTCACCTTTCATGGCTGAGTTCTGCGACTATAGCCAACGCGGCATGCAGCGCCTGTCGATGGATCTCTATGTTCCTGCGGGCATCAAGGCTTTGGGTGATGACGGTGAACTCTATACGACTACAGAAGCACATTTAGGTGCATGGCCCTTCCCCACCAATGGCGGAAACAACAAGGGTTGTGGTGATTTCTGGGTAAGAGACGAGACTGGTTCCCAGTGGTTTGTTGACAACTCGTTTACTAAGGTTAAAAACATCATTCTGGGTTACACACTGCCTAAGAAATGGATTGGAAAGATTGGAATCTCTCACCTCCGTGTTTATGTAAACATCTTGAATCCATTCACATTCACGAACTATAAGGGCTTCGACCCCGAATGGGCTGCAACCGCTATTAACACAGGTGAAGGTGGCCCTGCTTCAAGAAGCTATCAAATTGGTGTTAATCTGAAATTCTAAAAAAGACAATAATATGAGACTGAAATATATTATCACAGCTGTACTGATGGCTGGTATGACCACGAGTTGCTCTGATTTCCTGGAGCAAGACAACAAATCGAGCGTGGCTGCCGACGGATTCTATCAGACCAAAAATGGCTTTGAGAGTCTTACTAACAGTATGTATGCCTCTCTGCGCAACATTTACGACACCTCACCTCTTACGCTGACGGCGGGTACCGATCTTTTCGGCGACGGCAAGTCATCGGGCGTGGCAATGAACTATTATCACCACACTGCCACAGAAGGTAATGTGCTGACATTATATACTAATCTTTTCAAGACCATCCAACTGGCAAACAGCGTTATTGCCTATGGAGAGGAAACCGAAGAAAGCAGCCTGCGCAAGCAATATATCGACGAAGCACGATTCATACGGGCGTGGGCCTACTTCATGACCGTGCAGCACTTCGGTCCCGTAGCGCTTTCACAAGAGATGTACAAATCTGCACAAATGAACTTTGAACGTACCAGTCTGAAAGACCTGTACGACTTCATTATCTCTGAATTTGAATACCTGCAGGGAAGTTCATCCCTAAAGGACACTGATAACGAAGGACGTGCCAATAAGCGCGCTGCCAGGTTCTTCTTGGCGAAAACCTATCTGACCCGTGGATGGTTGAACGGTCAGGGTTATGAGTCACAAGAAGAGAACATCGCCCAAGGAACCGACTTCCAGAATGCTGCCAAGTATGCTGTAGCCACTATCAACGGAGAAAAGCCCTCCCTCTCCATTGAAGACGCTTTTGATATAAACAATGAGCAGAATGGAGAAATATTCTGGGCTGTCCAGTTCAGTTCCGCATCTATGGAGGATCCTGGTTCCGACGGCAGTTACCAGCAGGCACAATTCGGCTCTTATTTGGGTGGTGCCGAAATGCCTAACACGAAAGCTATTGACGGTAACGAATCACCTTTCTTCCGCCTGATGAACATGTACACCAAAGGTGACGGACGCCTAGAGCAGACCTTCATGCTTGAACTCCATGGTACCAGTACAGGAAAAGGCGGCATTCAGTATTTCGACTATTACAACAGTCCCAAATCTCCTATTTTGGCCTACTATGTGCCGGCATGGGCAACAGATGCCGACATCGAAGCTTGGAAAGCCGACGATCCTGACAACCAGAAGGCCAACACCATTATCACAAAGACTACGTTCGACAACACCGGTATCGGTCCTTCCACGCAGGTACATGCCACATGGCGGGAGCGTCGCTCGATGGACGTAGGAGTTCCCTGTATCAAGAAATTCGATGACTACACAGCAAACTCCATTGCAAACCGTTCTTCATCCTGTAGCACTCACGATGTGGTTCTCTCCCGTTTAGGAGAAGCCTATCTTATTGCAGCCGAGGCATATATTCTGCAAGGCAATAAGGCAGAAGCCGCTAAGATGATCAACACGCTGCGTCAGCGTCCTGGCACGATCAAAACAGGCTTTGAACAGGAAATGAAGGTAACCGACAGTGAAATGGACATCGACTTCCTGCTGGATGAGCGCGCTCGCGAAATGGCGGGCGAATATGTGAGGTGGACAGATCTGAAACGTACCCACAAACTCGTGGAATACGTCACCAAGTATAACGAGGACGGTGTGAGCGAATCCGACATGAAGGGTGACGACGGAAAATACAAGATTCTCCGCCCCCTCCCTCAGGACGCTTTAGACAAAAACCAAACAAAAGTGGAGCAGAACCCTGGATATTGAATTATCCTTATTCCAAGTACATAAAAGCCCGAACCAATACGGTTCGGGCTTTTATCGTCAACAATACTTCTACATTAAATAAAATGTCAATAAAATATGTATATCAGTTTGGTCATACAACGGCTATTCGCAATCCTGCTTGACGAAGAGCGGTCGCTGATCAGGATTGATGGTTTCCACGCAGACATTGCCGAAGTGGACATTGCGGGCATGGTTCACCCAGAAGCCTTTGGCCGGCAGGATGCCCCACATCGTGGCTTCGGGATACTCCTGCAGTTTCTCGTCGGTGGGGGCTGCTGTTTCGGGCTGTCCTCCCTGCTGTGTGATATAGATGTCGCGCAGAAAGATGTTCTCCACGGGATGGCCCTCCATGCCCGTTATGGAACAACCCGTAGGCCCTGCATTGCTGACCATGAAGTTGGAGATGCGCACATTGCGGATGCTCCCCACCTTCGTAATCTTCACCGAGTCGCAATAACTGCGGGCGCGATTGGCCAAACGTACAAAGATTGGACTTTCAGTACCTTCCACCGTAAAGTTAGAGATATTCACATTCTCCATCACGCCGCCATCGACAATCTCCAGCGAGAGGGCACTCGTGCCACGTTTCGACTCATGGCCGAAGAATTGCGAACTCTGGTCTGAGCTGGGCTTCACGCAGATGTTCTGAATGGTGATATTACGGAAACCGCCATTGGTTTCGGTTCCCAGTTTCACGGCATTACAATGGCTGCTCACCACGCAGTTCGTGATGCAGATATTTTCACAAAGCCTTGGCGAAGTGCTCTTCAGTGTGATGCCGTCGTCGTCGGAGTCACAGATCATGTTGCTCACGGTCACTTCATGGCAGCCGTCCAGATCCAGTGCATCATTGTTGTAGTTGTTGCGGTTGTTGACCGTGATGCCGTCAATCTTCACGCGGTCGCAGGCCAGCCAATGCTGCATCCAACAGCCTGAATTACGGAGGGTTATACCCTCCAACTGCACATCGCGACTCTGCACGAACCGCAACAGGTGTGGACGTGTGATACCTTCATCATTCCATGAGAGTTTGGGGAACGACTTGCCCCGTCCATCTATCACGCCTTCACCATCGATGGTGACATCCTCTACATTGTCTGCCCAAATCAACTGCACGGTAGGCGTGTTCGTTCGAAGGGATACATAGCTGGTTCGTTGCGGTGTATAGTCGTTAATGTCCGTACTGCCAAAGAGTACGGCTCCTTTCTCCAAATGCAGATTCACCCTGCTGCGGAGCACAATGGTCCCTATCTTGTAGTGACCGGCGGGCACCAGCACCTGTCCGCCGCCCTCCTGCGAGCAACGGTCGATGGCGGTTTGTATGGCCTTTGTGGAAAGTACCGTGGTGTCATTCTTAGCACCGAAATCCCTAATGTTATAGACGGCAGCTTCAGCCTGAAGGCCGCAAGCCAGTAGTAACAGTGATATTAGTTGTTTCATGGGCACAAAGATAATGAAAAATTGGGAAAATGAGATAATGAGATAATGAGAAATTTTTATTAACTTTGCAACATGAAAAAAATATTCACGATCCTTCTTCTGGCAATTGCCGTTTCGCTGCAGGCACAACATTGGGGAGAACAAGGAGACGGTACTTTCTGCAACCCTATCCTGCCAACAGACTTGAGCGATCCCGATGTTATCCGCGTTGGCGACAGATACTATATGGTGGCCAGCGACTTCCATTTCCTGGGAATGCAGATTCTGGAATCTTCAGATATGGTGAACTGGCATGTCGTGACACAACTCTACGACCGTTTTAACTTTCCCGGATGGGATACCATGGAACATTATGCAGGCGGTTCGTGGGCTCCCAGCATCCGTTGGCACGATGGCCGGTTCTGGGTCTATTTCTGCACGCCCGACGAAGGACTGTTCATGACCAGTGCCGAACGGCCCGAAGGCCCATGGAGCAAACTTCTTTTGGTAAAGGCTGTCAAGAAGTGGGAAGACCCCTGTCCTTTCTGGGATGAAGACGGCAAGGCCTATTTAGGTCACAGTCTCTACGGCGCAGGCCCCATCATCATTCATCGCATGAGCGAAGACGGCACGCGCCTTTTAGACGAAGGAACGACGGTCTATACGGGTCCTGTGGCCGAAGGAACTAAAATCCATAAGTGGAACGGCTACTATTATATGAGCATTCCCGAAGGCGGCGTTTGCTGCGGCTGGCAGACTATCCTACGGTCCAATAGCATCTACGGTCCCTACGAGCGGAAAGTGGTCTTGGAACAAGGCACTACTGCCATCAACGGTCCTCATCAGGGAGCCCTTGTAGATACGCCCGACGGCGATTGGTGGTTCTATCATTTTCAGGAATGGAGTCCATTGGGTCGCATTGTCCATCTGCAACCTGTACGATGGGCTGACGGTTGGCCCCTGATAGGTATCGACCTTGACGGCAACGGTATCGGTGAGCCCGTCGCTGAATGGAAGATGCCTTTAGGAAGCAGTAGTAGAAGCGAAATAGGTAACGAGGTGTGGAAAGACGATTTCGGAAACAGTACCCTGAAGCCCGAGTGGCAATGGAACCACAATCCGCAGCACGAAGCCTGGTCTCTATCCCGCAACAATGGAAAGCTTACCCTTCAAGCCCTGCAGGCTCCCGATTTTATCCACGCCCGTAATACGCTGACGCTGAGAACCATCGGCTATCAGGGCATGGCTACCGTCACGCTCGATTTCAGCCAGACAGCCGACGGAATGCGTTGCGGCCTGGGCTGTATGGGCAAGAAAAACCATCTCATAGGCATCAAGAAAGAAAACGGAAAGCCGTTACTCTACACCGAAGACAACGGACAGGAAGAAACAAGTATTCCCCTCAAAGGCAGCAAGGTCTTTCTCCGGCTGCATCTGGATGCTACGGCCAATGTTTATCGCTTTGAGTACAGCACCAGTGGCCGCCGCTACCACCAGTTAGGCAAGGGCTTCTACATGAAATGGGGCAACTGGAAAGGGGCGCGCATTGCCCTGTATGCATACAATAATATCGCTGCGCGAGGCACAGCGATATTCGATGATTTCGTATATAAAGTAGAGACCCCTACCAAACCTCCCCGAGGGGAGGCTTTCTGAACTCCTTTCCCTGGGAGGGGTTTCCTCTACACCAGCGAGTCAAGGTGTTTCTTGAGGTCTTTCAGCTCTTCACGGACTTTGATCAGGCCCTCCATCACACGGGCATTCTTGTCAACTCCCTCCTTGTTGGCACTGAGCATCTTCTTGGCGGCAGCAATCTTGAAGCCGCGCACCTTCACCAGATTATATACCGTCTTGATGTTCTCAATATCCTCAGCCGTATATTGGCGCACGTTGTTACCCGTGGTCTTGGGCTTGAGCGACGGAATCTCCTTTTCCCAGAAACGGAGGTTACTCTCCGTAACGCCTACTTGTTCAGCCACTTCCTTGATAGAGAAGTAGAGTTTCAGGTTCTTGTCTGTATTCAGTGCCATAACAGTATATGAAATAATCTATTACCATTTACAATCTGGCCTTAAAGCCAAATTCTTTTGCAAAAATACAAAATAAATCAGAACATCGAGCGAATAATGCCTTTTTTTTATTAATTTTGCACGCAAAATTGTAAAACCATAAATTTTAAGTATGTTGACAGCCAACGAAATCCGCGAGTCCTACAAGAAGTATTTTGAATCGAAAGGACACGCCATCGTAGCATCAGCCCCCATGGTCATCAAGGATGACCCCACGCTGATGTTCACTAACGCAGGTATGAACCAATGGAAGGATGTTATCCTCGGCACTCGCGACCCAGAGCCACGCCGTCGAGCGGACTCCCAAAAATGTCTGCGTGTAAGCGGTAAGCACAATGACCTGGAAGAAGTTGGTCATGACACTTATCATCATACCATGTTTGAGATGCTCGGTAACTGGTCCTTCGGAGATTATTTCAAAGAGGGTGCCATTGATATGGCATGGGAATATCTCGTGGATGTACTCGGACTGAATCCTGCCGACCTCTATGTGACCGTTTTCGAGGGCTCTCCCGAAGAAAACATCCCGCGCGATGACGAAGCTGCCAGCTACTGGGCAAAGCATGTGCCTGCTGACCATATCATCAACGGCAACAAGCACGACAACTTCTGGGAGATGGGAGACACAGGCCCCTGTGGTCCCTGCTCTGAAATTCACGTGGACAGCCGTACGCCTGAAGAGAAGGCTAAGGTACCTGGACGAGAACTGGTCAACAAGGACGATCCTCAGGTTATCGAAATCTGGAATCTCGTGTTTATGCAGTTTAACCGCAAAGCTGACGGTTCACTAGAGAAACTTTCCATGAACGTTATTGATACGGGTATGGGATTCGAGCGCCTCGTACGCATGTTGCAGGGTAAACATTCCAATTACGACACTGACATATTCCAACCTTTCATTAAGGAAATGGAACGCCTTACAGGCAAGAAATACGATGGCGGCGAGAAGACACTGGAGAATAATGTTGATGTGGCCATGCGCGTAATTGCCGACCACATCCGTGCCGTTGCTTTCTCTATCGCAGACGGACAGTTGCCCAGCAATGCCAAGGCAGGTTATGTCATTCGCCGTATACTCCGTCGTGCCGTTCGTTTTGCCTATACTTTCCTGGATCAGAAGGAAGCCTTCATTTACAAACTCATTCCTACTTTGATTGCTGAAATGGGAGAAGCCTATCCCGAACTGCCAGCACAGCGTGAGCTCATCACCCGCGTCATCAAGGAAGAGGAAGATTCCTTCCTCCGCACCCTCGACCGCGGTATCCGCATGCTCGACGACAGTATGGCAGCCCTGAAGGCTCAGGGAAAGACAGAATTGGCTGGTGCCGATGCCTTCAAACTCTTCGACACCTATGGATTCCCCCTCGACCTGACGGAACTCATCTGCCGCGAAAATGGCTTCACCGTCGATGAGGACAGCTTCAACGTGGAGATGCAGAAGCAGAAAGAACGTGCCCGCAATGCTGCTGCAGTTGAAAATGGCGACTGGATGGAACTGAAGGCTGGCGAACAGCAGTTCGTGGGCTACGACTATAGCGAATACGAATGCCACATCCTGCGCTACCGTCAGGTCACCCAGAAGAAGAGCACTTTCTATGAACTGGTACTCGACTACACACCATTCTATGGTGAGATGGGTGGACAGGTCGGTGACCAGGGTGTACTCGTTTCTGAGAACGAGACCGTGGAAATTATCGACACCAAGCGAGAGAACGGACAGTCTATTCACATCGTGAAGAAATTGCCCCAGAACTTGGAGGCCGACTTTATGGCCTGTGTGGATACCGACAAGCGCGAGGCTTCTGCCGCCAATCACACCGCCACCCACCTTCTGGACTATGCCCTGAAGCAGGTGCTCGGCGACCATGTAGAACAGAAGGGTTCTTTCGTTTCTCCCGATACATTGCGTTTCGACTTTGCCCACTTCCAGAAAGTGACTGATGAAGAGCTACGCCAGGTAGAACGTTTGGTCAACGATATGATCCGTCAGGACTTACCGCTCGACGAACATCGCGACACCCCGATGGAAGAAGCCCGCAAGATGGGAGCCATCGCCCTCTTCGGCGAGAAATATGGTGACAAAGTTCGAGTGGTGCGTTTCGGTCCTTCGTGTGAGTTCTGTGGCGGTATCCATGCCCGCAGCACCGGCCATATCGGCATGTTCAAGATTGTCTCCGAGGCCAGTGTAGCTGCCGGTATCCGCCGTATTGAGGCCAAGACCGGACGTGAGACCGAAGAGTTGATCTATCAGATGGAAGACCTGGAACGCGCACTGGAGAGTCTCTTCAACAATGCCAAAGATCTTAAGGGAACCATCCTGAAATATATCAACGAGCACGACCAACTGAAGAAGCAGGTGGAAGGCTTCCAGCAGCAGGCCATCGAGGCAGCCAAGAACAAGTTGCTCTCGCAGGGTCGCCTAGTGAACGGAGTGAAAGTCTTCACGACGGTCGTTTACGTCAAGCCCGAAAATGCCAAGGACCTCGCCTTCAAGGTGCGTGCCGCCGAGCCTCAGAGTTCACTCTGCGTCATCGGATCCATTTTCGAAGGTAAACCAATGCTTAATGTTGCCATCAGCGACGACTTGGTGAAAGACCACCAGTTGAACGCCGGACAGATGGTGCGCGAAGCAGCCCGTCTCATTCAGGGCGGCGGTGGCGGTCAGCCCCACTTTGCCAATGCCGGCGGCAAGAATCCCGATGGTCTCAGTGCTGCCATCGATAAGGTTGTAGAACTGGCTAATTTGTAATCTTTGGTGATGGGTGTTGGTATTAGGTGATGGGTGTTAGGTGTTAGGTGATGGTGGATACTTTTGAGCCATTACAATCCACTAACACCCAACACCTAACACCCAAACTCACTTCCCTTCAAAACTTCTTCGATAAGCCACGGGGGTCATTCCCGAACGGGCCTTGAAGAAATTGGTAAGCGCCGACTGGTCATTGAAGAAGAGCATTTCCGATATTTCGCTCATATTGTAGGAGGAAGAGCGGAGCAATTTGCATATCTCATTATATAAATAGGTGTTGAGATAACTGTTCACGGTCTGTCCCGACATTTCTTTCACCGTGCGCGAAAGATAGGTGGTGGTGATATTCAGGCGGTCGGCATAGAACTTGATCTGGCGTTCTTTCCTGAAATTGCGCGAAGCCAGATGAATGAAAATCTTGAAAATGTTCTGTTTGTTGGGCAGGTCGTGTGAAGGCTGCATATTGCTGCCATAGAGCAACTCGCTGAAGAGCAGCTGCACCACATGCACCAGATGGTCAATCATTTCCTGACGGTAAAGATGCGGAACGGAATAGGTGTTGTGAATCTGTCTGCTCATAACGGAGAACAACTCGGCCTTGCCTTCACTCAGATGGAACACCGGCAGCAGATCGTAGGCATAGCTGTATTCCATGCCCTTCAGATTCTCGTCGAATGCCAATACCTTATTATAATAGTCTTCCTCTATCATCAGGTTGATGGCCTGAATGTCCTCTGTATAAGAATCATAGCTGACGGGATAGTTGGGCGGCACCAGCACGAGGTCGTTCTCTCCCAGTTCAATCAGGTTTCCCTTCAGCTGATAGCTCATCCGCCCTTTCTGCACCAATACCAGCGTATAGAAATTCACGCATATCTGCCCCTTCTCTATCTTCTCCAGCACGGAATCATCCAGCCTGGCCACCGACACACTGGCACCGGCGGAGTAATCATTGTGCATCATGTTGGACACTTCTGCCAACGTAAAGATTCTCGATATCAAAAGGCTAATATGGTTTGATTGACTTTGCAAAAATAACGAATTGTTTCGGATTTTACAAATATTCTCCATTTTTTTGCAAAGATTCTATAGAAAAAAATATCTATCTTTGCCACCGAAAACAATTACTACAGCAATCTTATCAATCACCTTCTATGGCTACTACATTAATTATTATTCAACTTTTCATTGTACTGGGCATTGATTTTCATCGGTGCTCGCGTGGGAGGTATCGGTCTCGGTATCTACGGCATGGTAGGCGTATTTATCCTTGTCTTCATCTTCGGACTCAAACCCGGCAATATCCCACTCGACGTGATGCTCATCATCGTGAGTGTCATCACCGCCACGGCCTCTTTGCAGGCTGCCGGCGGACTTGACTATCTGGTGGGATTGGCTGCCAAATTCCTCCGCAAGCATCCTGACCACATTACTTATTACGGTCCGCTCACCACCTGGCTTTTCTGTCTGGTAGCCGGTACGGCTCACACCTCCTATTCACTGTTGCCCATTATTTCAGAGATTGCCACCAAGAGCAAGATTCGTCCTGAACGCCCTATGACTGTTGCCACTATAGCTGCTTCATTAGGTATCACGGGTAGCCCGATGTCGGCAGCCACGGCAGCCGTCATCAGCACCGACCTGCTGGGCGGAAAAGGCATCGAGCTGAAAGACATCCTGCTCGTTTGTATTCCGGCCTCGCTCATTGCCATCCTCGTTTCGTCGTTCGTGCAGAACCGTGTGGGCAAGGAACTCGTTGACGATCCCGAATACCAGCGCCGCGTGAAAGAAGGCCTCATCGACCCCAACGAAACTCTGGAATCCACCAACACCCAAACCCCAACATCCAACACCCAGCATAAATACGCCAAGCGCGCCGTATGGGCATTCCTACTGGGCGTGTTCCTCGTGGTTCTTTTTGGCAGCATACCATCCTTGCGTCCCTCATACATGGTTGACGGAGAGATGCAGCGTCTGTCCATGCCACACACCATCGAGATTCTTATGATGTCTATCGCAGCCCTCATTCTCATCGTGGGCAAAGCCAAGGTGGGCGATGCCGTGAAGGGCAACATCTTCGGCGCCGGTATGAATGCCATGGTGAGCATCTTCGGTATTGCCTGGATGGGCGACACGTTCTTCAACGGCAACATCGAGTTCTTCAAGAACGGTATCGCCGATATCGTCACGCAGTATCCCTTCCTCTTCGCCATCGCCCTGTTCTTCATGAGCATCATGCTCTTCTCGCAGGCTGCCACCGTGCGCACCCTCTACCCCTTGGGCATAGCCCTTGGCATCTCGCCGCTGGCATTGGTGGCCATGTTCCCCGCCGTCAACGGCTATTTCTTCATCCCCAACTACCCCACCGAGGTGGCTGCCATCAACTTCGACCGCACCGGAACGACGCGCATCGGCAAGTACGTGATCAACCATTCGTTCCAGCTCTCCGGTTTCATCACCACCTTCGTGTCGATAGGCATCGGTTATCTGATTATCACCTTTCTGTATTAAATATAATAATATTTTACTAACCATCAAAACAATACAATTATGAAACATTTACGTAGTGTTTTAGTGCTTCTCGCACTCTTAGTTTCTGTCAACATCGTTGCTAAACCAAAGATTCGTATTATTGCTACCGGAGGCACCATCGCAGGTGTGAGCCAGTCGGCTACTTCTTCTGCCTACAGCGCCGGACAGGTTGGCGTTCAGACATTGATCGACGCCGTTCCTCAGATGCTTTATCTGGCCGACATCAGTGGCGAGCAGCTCGTCAACATCGGTTCTCAGGACATGAATGATGAGGTTTGGCTCAAGCTCGCCAAGCGCATCAACCAGTTGCTCAACGAAGAAGGCTACGACGGTGTGGTCGTCACTCACGGAACCGACACCATGGAAGAGACTGCTTACTTCCTCAACCTCACCGTGAAGAGCGACAAGCCCGTCATCCTCGTTGGCTCTATGCGTCCTTCTACGGGTATCAGCGCTGACGGTCCCGGCAACCTTTATGCTGGTGTGGCTGCTGCTGCAAGCCCTGCATCGAAGGGTCGCGGCGTGATGTGCTGTATGAACAACCTGCTGCTCGATGCCAAGGATGTAGTGAAGATGCACACCACCGACGTGGCTACTTTCCAGGGTGCCAACTACGGAAAGGTAGGTTATGTCTATAACGGCGAGGCTATCTACAACCGCACCATCCAGAACAAGCACACCACACAGTCTGTCTTCGACGTGACCAACCTCGACAAACTCCCCAAGGTAGGCATCGTCTATGGCTATGCCAACTGTTCTCCGCTGCCTATGCAGGCATTCGTTGATGCCAAGTTCGACGGTATCGTGCTCGCCGGTGTTGGCGACGGCAACTTCTACAAGGATGTATTCGACGTAGCTCTGAAAGCTCGTGAGAAGGGCATCAACATCGTTCGTTCTTCACGCGTTCCCACAGGTCCTACCTGCCTGAACGGCGAAGTGGATGATGCCAAGTATCATTTCGTGGCTGCCCTCACCCTCAATCCTCAGAAGGCCCGCGTGCTGCTGATGCTTGCCCTCACCAAGACCACCGACTGGCAGCAGATCCAGAAGTACTTCCAGGAGTATTAATCAACAACTAACTATTCTTAGTCAATCACCTATCATTATTAATTATGAAGAAAACATTGTTATTAGCCCTGCTCTTCGTGCCCGCAACCATCATGGCACAGCAGGACAAGGACGCATCGGCAGGCGAACAGACGCTTTTCGAGAAAGTCACGAAGATAGAGAAGAAGCAGGACAACTTCCACTTCCTGCTCAACCTCAACAACAGTTTCGACGTCAACGAGAACGACGGCGAATTCAAGAACGCCAAGTTCAACATGCGCCAGATACGCATCGAGGCCAAGGGAAACATCAACGACACGTTCTCCTTCCGCTGGCGTCAGCGTCTGAACCGCAACAACACGCCTGCTCCCGACGGTATCGACAACATGCCTTCATCATCCATCGACGTGGCTGGTATCGGTGTCAAGGTCAACGACAAGTTCTCCATGTTCCTCGGTAAGCAATGCGCAGCCTACGGTGGTATCGAGTTCGACCTCAACCCCATCGAAATCTACGAGTATTCCGATATGGTGGACTACATGAGCAACTTCCTCACCGGTGCCAACTTCCAGTTCCAGCTCAACCCCAACCATCAGCTCCAGCTGCAGGTGCTCGACAGCCGTAGCGGCAGCATGAGCGACATGTATGGCGAAGGCTACGAGCAGTCGAAAGTGCCCCTGGTCTATACCGCCAACTGGAACGGTAACTTCGGCGACGTGTTCAAGACCCGTTGGAGCTACTCTCTGATGAGCCAGGCCCGCGGCAACCAGAGCCATTACATCGCCCTGGGTAACGAAGTGACCGTCAACAACTTCGATGCATTCTTCGACGTGATGTACATGCGCGAGGGTATCGACCGCCAGGGAATCGTGTCGAGCATCGTGGGCAACAACGCCAATGGCGGCCACCGCAACGACGCCGAATACCTCTCGCTCGTACTGAAGGCACAGTATCGTTTTGCCCCGAAATGGAACGTCTTCGTGAAGGGCATGGTGGAGAACGAAGGTCTCTCCAAGGACAACGGTACGGTAGAGAAGGGCAAGTATCGCACAGCCCTGGGCTATTTCGCCGGTCTTGAGTACTATCCGATGAAGAACAGCAACCTGCACTTCTTCCTCACCTATGTGGGCCGTCACTACAGCTACACCGACCGCGCAAAGGCTTTCGGTTTCGACGACTACAGCACCAACCGCATCTCGCTCGGCTACATCTGGCAACTGCCGATGTTCTAAGCTCATCATTAATAGAATTGAGAATCGAACAATTTCTCATTTTCTCATTTTCTCCATTTATCATATAAACAATAAGAATTATGTCAGAACAGAAATTCCGCGTAGAGTCCGACCTCTTAGGTGAACTCAAAATCCCCGCCGAAGCATACTACGGTGTGCAGACACAGCGTGCCATCAACAACTACCACATCTCGCGCAAGCAGATGCGTAGCTACCACGACTTCATCATCGCCATCGCCTACGTGAAGCTGGCTGCCGTGCAGACCAACCACACCCTCGGCGTGATCAACGACGAGATTTCGGGAGCCATCTCACAGGCCTGCCGCGAAATCATCGACGGTAAGTTCCACGAGGACTTCCCCATCGATATGATGCAGGGTGGTGCCGGCACATCCGTCAACATGAATGCCAACGAGGTGATTGCCAACCGTGCCCTTGAGATCATGGGCCACGAGAAGGGCGACTACCAGTATTGCTACCCCAACGACCACTGCAACTGCGGACAGTCAACCAACGACGTTTATCCCACCACCATCCGCCTGGCCCTTATCCGTATGAACAAGAGCCTCGTAGCAGCCCTCACCGGCCTCATCAGCGCCCTCCGCTATAAAGGCGAAGAGTTTAAGGATGTCATCAAGATGGGCCGCACCCAGCTGCAGGACGCCGTGCCTATGACCAGTGGACAGGAGTTCAACGCCTACGCCAACAACCTGGAGGAAGAGATCCTCAATCTGGAGCGCAACGTGAAGCTTCTCCACGAGATCAACATGGGTGGCACCGCTATCGGTACCGGTCTGAATGCCGTTCCCGGCTTTGCCAAGCTCTGCGCTGCCAATCTGAGCAAACTCACCGGCGAGGCATTCGTATCAGCCAGCGACCTCGTAGAGGCCACGCCCGATACCGGTGCCTACGTGAGCTACTCTTCAGCCCTGAAGCGTCTGGCCATCAAGCTCTCTAAGATCTGTAACGACCTCCGCCTCATGGCTTCCGGTCCCCGTTGCGGTCTCAATGAGATCAACCTTCCCCCGAAGGCTCCCGGTTCCAGCATCATGCCCGGTAAGGTGAACCCCGTCATCCCCGAAGTAGTCAATCAGGTATGCTTCAAGGTAATCGGCAACGACACCACCGTCAGCTTCGCCGCCGAAGCCGGTCAGCTGCAGCTCAACGTGATGGAGCCCGTTATCACCGAGTCGCTCATCGAGAGCCTGCTCTGGCTGAAGAACGCCATCGAGACGCTTACCGAAGAGTGTATCCTCGGCATCACCGTCAACAAAGAACGCTGTTATGAAATGGTGAAGAACTCTATCGGCATCGTTACCGCCCTCAATCCGTACATCGGTTACAAGACCAGTACGAAGGTGGCCAAGGAAGCCCTGGAGACCAACCGTTCTGTTTATGATATCGTTCTGGAGAAAGGACTGATGACTCAGGAGAAGCTTGACGAAGCCCTTGATCCCAAGAACATGCTTAACTCTCACAAAATTGTGAAGTAAGCAAAAACAGAGGTTCTGTGCGAAGCCCGGTTGTCGCCGATGACAACTGGGCTTATTTATACTTCGTTCGCTATAGCATACTTCGGAGACAAACTAATTTAGTTTGTCTTGCTTCCAGACTTTAAATGGTTTGCTTCCAATGATAGATTGAGAGACAAAGTAAATTAATTTGTAGTCCGATCTATCATCTCTTTATTTACGAGTAAAGCATTATTTCCCGGGAAACTTCGACTGCAGATATTGGGTGAAGGCTTCGCGGTAGGCATCGGTGACGCGGATTATCTCGTCGCCGATATAGATGCAGTCATTGCGGTCAACACTACGGATCTTGGCAAGGGCCACGATATAGGAACGGTGGACGCGCATGAAATGGCTCGCGGGCAACATATCCTCAACGGCTTTCATGGTGAGATGGGTGATAAGCGGGCGACGCTCTCCTTCAAGATAGAACATCACGTAATCCTTCATACCGCTGACGTAAAGCACCTGAGAAAGATTGACCTGACGATATTCTCCATCAACGCGGAGGTAAACAGAGGCCCCCTCCGTCCCAACCGAAGGGAGGGTGTTGGGTGTTGGGTGTTGGGTGTTAGGTGCTGGTGATGACAAGGCAAACCATTGTCGGGCTTTTTCAACGGCAGCCAGGAACTTATTGTAACGGATCGGCTTCAGGAGGAAATCGAGGGCACTGACTTCGTAGCTCTCGAATGCATATTCCTTGAAGGCTGTAGTAAAGATGACACGTGTTTCGGAAGGAATCATGTGGGCGAGTTCCATACCGTTCATATCAGGCATCTGGATGTCAAGGAACAGCAAGTTAACGGGATGGCTCTTTATCATTGCGATGGCTTCCACGGAATCGGTGAAGCTGGCCACCAATTCCAAGTCTTCGGTTCTGGATACGAAGGATTCAAGCAGTTTCACGGCCAGAGGCTCGTCGTCAACAATGATACAGGTCATAGGGGTTCAAGTTTCAGGTTTCAAGATTAAGGATTAAGGTTAACGTTAGGGTTATCGTTAACGTTAGGGTTGAGGGTAATCTTCACGTGATAGATATTGTCCTCCAGCGACTGTTCCCACTCATAACGGCCGGCATACATCAGTTCCAGACGGCGGCGGGTGTTCTCTATGCCGATACCACTGCCGCTGCGGTCTTTGTCACTCTTGGGATAGTTGGTATTGTCGCAGATGAAGGTGAGTCGTCCATCGTTCTGTTCGAACGAGATGTTGATGGTGGAAGGACGACCCGTGCTCACACCGTGCTTGAAGGCATTCTCAATCAAGGAGATAAACAGCAAGGGTGCCACTTCCGACTGGCCGTTGGCTATCGACAGTTGGTAATCGACGGATGTCTGCTCGTTACAGCGCAGTTTCATCAGTTCGATATAATTGCGCATAAACTCCACTTCACCGCTAATGGGCACGGTCTTCTTGTTGGTCTCATACATAGCATAGCGCAGGAGGTCGCTCAACTGTGCAATGGCATCCTGTGCACGGTCGGCATCAATCTGCGTGAGACTGCTGATATTGTTGAGGGTATTGAAGAGGAAATGGGGATTAATCTGATTCTTCAGCCAGGCGAGTTCGGCTTCGGTATTCTTATGCCGCTCCTCCTCCAGCTGTTGACGTATCCGACGTGTGGTGAGCCAATGGCGGATGGCAATGGCGGCTGCGATGATGACCACATTGAGCAAGAAATAGACAAACCATCCCGAATACATGCCGAGCCATGCATGACGCGGCATCCGGAATCCGAACCTCTCAGGATGGATCCATGCGTAGAATGAGCCGTAGTTGATAATAACGAGCAGCAGGAGATTGACCAGTACGAAGAGCAGGTAGCGTCGACGGGCAAAGAGGAATCGCCAGAACACGTAAAAGTTGAGAAAGAAGAGCAGGAACGGGAACCACAACATACCGCACATCATCCTCAGCATGGTGGATGCAGTCTCCAGATTACGTGTGGCCAGATAGGTGACGAGCGGAGAGATGAAAATCACCACCGCCCATACCAGGAGCAGCATCAGAAACAGCGTTACGTCTTTCTTACTTACAGTTTTCATATCGTGTGCAAATATACGATTTTTTAACGATAACGATAACGATAACGATAACTTTTTTTACTCTACATTCAAAACTCTACACTCTTCTAACAACCCAATTACTGAGGCATTGTTCCTGTTCCGCCTTCGCTCATGTTGCCGCTACCGGCGTTGTTGATAATCTCACCCTGCGACTGCTGTTCGATATAGTCGTTCTTCACACGGCTGGTGTGCTGCCTGGTCATCATCTTGGAGTTGCCGAAGGTGTAGCTGACGGTGAAGGTCACTCCGTAGATAGGCACCTTGACGATGTTGTGTGAAGTGAAATTCTGACCGCGGCTGTAGCTTTCTATCTGGATATTGCCGCCCTTGTTGAGTCCCATCAATCCTTGAACGCCAATGCTGAGTTTGTCTTTCAGCAGCGACTTCGACAGGTTGGCGGTGATGAGATTGAAACCGCCGTTCCAGCCCTGCAGGGAGTAAGACTTGGTGGAAGTGATGGCAAAGGCACCGAGCTTAAGGTTCCAGGGCAGTGTCTGCTGCAATCCAACCATGGCATTGGCGGTCCATCCGCTGTTGCTCTGGTTGAGTGCCGAGCTTCGCAGGTCGATATAGTTCAGGCCACCGTTGAGGAAGAGTCGGGTATCCTTGGTGAAAAGATAGTTCACATAAGCGCTCAAACCCGTCTGATGACTTCTGACCACGTTGCCGTAGGTGGTGTTGAGCAGGTTATTGCTGTCATAGAAACTGTACTGCGAGATGGCGTTGTCCACGAAATTATGGTGAAGGTTCAGGTTGAACATCAGTTTCTGGGTGAACGTATTATAGACGATCGATACATTATGGGCCTTCTCCACATCGAGGTCAGGATTACCATAGGTGAGAGCGATGGGGTTGGTCTTGTCCATATAGGGATTCAGGTAGGAGATACCGGGACGGCTGATGCGCATGTTATAGGAGAGTCCCAGATTGCTGCCTTGCGAGATAGTGTACTGCAGACTGGCGGTAGGTACCAAACTTCCGTAACTCGTGCTGAAGTCCTGTCCGTTACCCAGATGGTATTTCACGTCCTGCCAAGTGTATTCGTAGCGCAGTCCTGCCTTCACGCCGAACTTGTTAAAGTTGCCGGCATATTCTCCGTAGCCAGCTAGAACAGAGTTCTTATATTCGTATTCAGAACTGGAGCCGGGTTCATAGTTGCCTTTCAGGAAGTATTTCGAGTCAGAGGTGGCATCATGGAGCAACACCTTGCTACCCAAACTCAGGGTCTGCCCGATGCCCAACGGCATGGTATAGTCGAGTTGGAAAGTATGGTTGGTAGTCTTGTCCTTGTTTTCTGAATTACGGTTTGTCAGGTCGATTACCGACGAAGAGGTGCCGAAGTTGTTGGTCATCTCGGTAGTAGCCGGACTGTAGTTCAGCTGATAGGTCAATGCCAGCGACTGGGTGTGCTCCTTGTTGAAGAAATGCTGGAAGTCGAGGCTACCACTGAATGACGTACGCGAGTTCTTCATATCGGTGGTGCTGCCATAACTGAAATCGTTCCCGTAGATTCCGCCAGCCATGGTGGTAGTCGTCGTACCGGTACTCTTCATCGACATGCTGTTCACTTGTGCCGTAGCGTTGATAGAGCTGTTCTTACTGAGTTGGTAGCCCAGGGTAAGACTTCCCATGGTGAAAGGAGTCTTCACGTCGTTCTCAGAGGTCATCAGCTGGCTACTGCCGTTGTCCTGAATCTGCTCCATCTCGGTCTTTGTAGTACCGGGCTTATTATATGATGTCATTGCGTTGGCGCTATAAGAAAGCTTGCCTTGCTGTCCGCTGAGGAACACACCGCCGCCAAGACTCCTATTTCCGGCTGAGGCACGTACGGTTCCATTGTAGCCGTTCATACTCTGGACAGCCATCGGATCCATACGGTTCATCACGATGTTCAGCACACCAGCTGCACCCTCTGCATCATACTTAGCACCGGGATTGGTAACCACCTCAATGCTCTTCACGGCGGTAGCAGGCATGCTCTTGAACACCATCGAGGGATTCGAAGAGAACATCACGTTGGGCATTCCGTCAACATATACCTTGAACGATGACGAACCGTTCACCGAGATATTGTCCTGGCCGTCAACCGTGACCATCGGAACCTTGCGGAGCATATCGAGCACCGTAGCCGACTTGGAGTCGGCATCGTCGGCTACGTTGTAGCTCATCTTGTCCACCTCCATCTTCACCAGCGGTTTCTGGGCCACCACTTCCACCCCTTTCAGGGCTGTGGCATTCTCTTTAATATATAATGTGTCGAGATTGAGGACACCCTCATTCTTGAGCGCTACCGTATGCTTCAGGTCATCCTTTCCCACACTGCTGAACACAATGTCAAAGGAACCCTTGCCTTTTACCTCATGGCTGAACTTGCCTTCAGCATCGGTAAGGAACATGGCTACGGGCTTATCTTTCTTGCCTTCCTTGAATACACGAATTGTGGCGAAAGGCTCACCTTCCTTGGACGTCTCGTCAGCAAGCGTTCCCTTCACGGTGGTCTGCGCCATCACTGCCGATGTAGTCATCAGCAATATTGATACCAGAAAAAATCGGATCTTTTTCATACCTTTTGGATTTTGTTTATTGATTTCTGATGCAAAAGTAAAGCAAAATCCAGCAGGTGCAAAGACACTTTCGACGAAATGCGGGGATTCTTTCGACGAAATGGGCCACCACCAGACCTCCCCCGACAGGGGGAGGCATCTAAACTCCCCTCCCTACGGGGGAGAGGCTTTTCACTTTTTCTTCCCAGAAGTCTTTTGTCACGATGCGTCCGCGAAGCGTGCGACATTGGGGAAAATGCTGGAAATAATCATCGGAAGTTTCAAACCAGCGGGCTTCGCGAATCTGGGGCGTACGGGTAATCTGTAACATCACCTTCTGAATGCTGCCGGGGCCGATGACGGAAAGGAAATATTTGCCATCGGTGGTATTAGCGGCCAAGACCGTGCGTTTCCTGGCAATCTGTTTCTTGCGGTTGCGTTCTGCCACCGGCCATTTGCGGGTGTCGGTACGCACAACAATATTCCATCCCTGCTTGTTGATGCGCTGGGCAATGGAACGGAACATCGTGCCATGGACACTGTCGTCCTTGAAACGGTTGACGGCAATATAATAATGTATCATCTCGTGGAGCAACACGTTCTGGAACTCCACTTCGGGAATATCATAGTAGTTGGAGAGGCGGATGATATAATCGTATGACTCACGTTTTAAAAACGACCGTTTCCATTTGAAAGCCATGCTGCCCAGACGCGTACGGGCATTGTTAACTGAAAACTTCGGCGGAGTGAGCCGTCCGCCGAAGTAGTCTTTATTAAAACGATCGAAATTGACCGCTATCCATTCTGTGTTAATCTGCATCAGCCTTCTTGGATGGCTCCCATTATTTTGGCTTCCAGTTCCTCGCAGAGTTCGGGATTATCCTTCAGTAGCGCCTTCACGGCCTCACGACCCTGAGCCAGTTTGCTGCCCTCGTAAGAGAACCAACTGCCGCTCTTCTGGATGATGCCTTTCTCTACGCCCAGGTCGATGATCTCACCAATCTTGGAAATACCCTCACCAAACATGATTTCGAATTCGCACTTGCGGAAAGGAGGAGCCACCTTGTTCTTTACCACCTTCACGCGCACCTGATTGCCGATAACCTCATCGCCGTCCTTGATGGAAGACACACGACGGATGTCAAGACGGACGGATGCATAGAACTTCAGGGCATTACCACCGGTCGTAGTCTCAGGATTACCGAACATGACACCAATCTTCTCACGCAACTGGTTGATGAAGATGCATGTGGTGTTTGTCTTCGAGATGGTGGAAGTGAGTTTGCGCAAAGCCTGACTCATCAAACGAGCCTGCAGACCTACGGCCGAATCACCCATGTCGCCCTCAATTTCCTTCTTCGGAGTAAGGGCAGCCACAGAGTCGATGACCACGATGTCAACGGCAGCCGAAGAAATAAGTTGGTCGGCTATCTGCAGGGCCTGCTCACCATTGTCGGGCTGTGAAATCCAGAGGTTCTCCACATCCACACCCAACTTCGCTGCATAGAAACGGTCGAAAGCATGTTCAGCATCGATGAAGGCAGCAATGCCGCCGGCCTTCTGTGCCTCAGCAATGGCATGGATAGCCAAGGTGGTCTTACCGGACGACTCCGGACCATAGATTTCTATAATGCGTCCCTTGGGGTAGCCACCCACGCCGAGCGCAGCATTCAGTCCGATACTTCCCGTAGGAATCACGTCCACATTCTCTACATGCTCGTCACCTAACTTCATGATGGAACCTTTGCCAAAATCCTTGTCAATCTTGGCGATAGCTGCCTGCAATGCCTTCAGTTTCTCGCTTTGAGGGTTCTGAGTGCCCTCTTCTTCAATTTTCTTTGCCATATTGTTATTCTACATTTTTAGATTATTTCTTGCAAAGTTACAAAAAGTTGAGAGCAAAACAAAAGAAATTATTCTTTTTTTTGCCGAGACGGAGTATCTTCACGGAGGAACGACGTAAAGATACAACAAATTTCAGCTTTTTTCTTATATAAATTTTCCCGTTTGAGGGTGTAAGGGTGCGGAACCCCGATAAACACTGGGCTTGCACCCTGTTTTGGAGGGTGTCAAGGGTGACAGGAGGGTGTAACCCCCACCCCAGCCCTCTTTAAGGGAGAGAGTTAATACCTACATGCCTTGATTAGAAGCCCAATAAGACTACAACTCTGTGAAATCCGTTTGCTCAGCGTGAGAACAACCATAATTATCTAGAGAATTTATTCTTTCCGATGATAGTTTGCAGCCCTTCCGATGTTGTTTTGGCGAAAATTCTCTAGAGAATTTTCAACGCTAACCCGAACCCTAACCCTAACAATAAACTCCCTCCCTATTCAGGGAGGGCTGTGGTGGATATACTCCTTACACCCTTATGACACCCTTGACACCCTCCAAAACAGGGTGCAAGCCCAGTGTTTATCGGGGTTCCGCACCCTTACACCCTTAAAACGAAAAATTCTATACCGACAAACTTTAAATCAACAGTTCATTTAGCGAAAGCAAGTCCCCTTGATCGTCTTTTATTCAATCAAACTTGTCCTCGTTTCTTTTAAGAAATGGGTGCTCCTCATTTTGAAGAACACCCATTTGCAAGTCGTTTCAAAACGGTAACAGGCATAAACGCAGCAGGTGGAGAGACTTCGTATGTCCCTCCACTTGTCAATAAGATATTGATGTTACTCTTCCTCGTCTTTCCAGATGTCGTTGATGAGGTTAGGGTTATTATCGTCCCACACGCTGTAGAAAGTACTCTTTTTAGCCTCAGGGTCTTTGTTGCCACCAGTATCTATGCCGCCGTAGTCGATATCTACTTTGCCACCTTCACCTGTTACGCGACTGGAGTCCACTACGCTGCTAAGCAGCAGCTCCGTGTCCAAATCCAGGATGTCTGTTATCTGAGGCTTGATATATTCTCTTTTCATTGTTCTTTCCTTACTTTAGTTCCACATGCCCGTTATTTCACCACGAACTTCTTGCCGTCCTTGATGTAAACACCCTTCTTCAGCTGGTTCATCTTCACATCCGTGCCAACCAGCTGACCGCCGACCGTATAGACGGCACCATTCAAATGCTGATTGCCGTCGATGCCGATGCCGTCAACCGAAGTAGGCTGTTCATCCACGAAGAAGCCTATCTTCGCTCCGAAGTCCGTATCCTTGTCGAGCACGGCCCCGAGTTCGAACCAGCCACGGAAGGCCTTGATGTTCGTCTCGCCGGTGGAGTACCAGAACTGGTTGCCGGAGATGAACAGACCATCTGCAGGAACCACCGTCTTCACCAGCGAGCCCGTGAACTTGCCGCCAGTGTCAAATTCATCGGTTTTTGCCACATCTGTCACTGCGTTGAACAGCGTCACGTCGTCAGCCTGGAAACTCTCTATGTCACTACTCGTCTTAATGAGAAAGGGCTTACCACCAGTCATCGGCTTTTTGGCGTTCATTGTGTAGGTGGTGAAGTTTATCGTGATAGCCAACGGAACCACGTTATCCTCGTCCTCACCGTAGTCGACCTCGAAGCCGGAGAACTCAGCCAGTTTCACATCCGAGCCGAATGCAGCCTCAGCCTTTGCTTTGGTCAGTGTGAACGGCAGCACGATGGTGCTCCAGGAGTCTTTCTTGATGGTGCGCGTCATGGTCACGTCGGCCTTGTCACCGGCAGTGTAGCTCGGAAGACTCGTTGAAATCTCATTGAACTTGACGCGCCCGTCATCGGGCTCACCAATAGTGATATTAAAGGTTAAATCTTCATTGAGGAGCTCGCTACTTCCCCTACTTGTCGTAATTTTACAGGTCTTCAAATTAGCTGTTATATTATCGCCTTGGAACAAGCCTTCTCCTGCTGTCAACGTTATTTTTGCAATCGTTCCATTGATATCCAAAATACGTGTCTCATCAGAATTATAGACCAATATCTGATAGTAGTCTCCTTTTGAGCTCATATTTGCCGTCCAGCCTGATGGAACTCTGTCGGTAACTTCAAGATTGGATGCCGTAACACCTGTGGGAAGAAACAACATAAATTGAAAGCCGCAACAATCGTTCTCATAACTCGGGATATTCAGGCCCACTTCCATTTTTACAGAGCCTCCCTGAGGTATCTCAACAGAATTTGCAACAAACGTATTGTCATTTGCTTTTGCACAAATCGTCCAAAGGAGCGATATAAGTGCGACAGATAATACTCTTCTTAATTTCATAACTTTCTGTTTATTGTGGATCATTATTAAAATCTGTGAACTCTTTTGCAGAAGAATTACTACCATAAAGGATGATATTGGCAATCGTTCTGATGTCAGCCACATCAATGTCGCCATCATTATTAGCATCGGCAGCATCTTCATCAAAGAAAACGTTTGGCTTTCCTAAGATATAATTAGCAATACACCTGATGTCTGCGACATCAATATCCCCATCTCTGTTAACATCACCAACTTGACCATCTGTCAGAGAAAGGACCACATCAACATTTCTAGGTTTAACCTTCGAAGCATCCGATTTGGTAAGAACAATGTCGGAGATTTCTATATTGTAGTTGCCTGCTAACTCACTTGACAGGGTTAGACCAACTGTAACTATTGGTCCACTGTTTCCTGAAATCGGATTTTCCATACCATGTATAAGGAAAGTATAATACCCTTCTTCCCTATAAGACATTTCATGTGACAATCCTGACAAGCGATCAGAATATGAAACCTTGTATTGGTTATCAGAGTTTTTGTTTACAACAACGCCTTCAGGTAATTGTAATTTAAACTGGATGTCATAAATGGGATCTTCGTTTTCTAAACTAATAACCAACGAAGTACTACCTCCGGCAATTCCCGAAATATCAGCTGCAGCCAGATAGTCAGTCTCCTCAACCATCGCTTCTGCAATGGTCATACTGACTGTTGCTGGCTCTGTGTCGCTGTGGTCAGCGTCGCCCACCACCTTGTAATACACTGTGTATTCGCCGACATCAGTGCCCGTGGGAATGTCGGGACTGAAATTCGTGCCATCAAGGCTGTACTGCATCGTGCCGCCCAAAGCCTCGCCTGGATTTATCAGCTCCTGTGCCTCCCCTGTATAGGTCAATTCCTTTGGCGTTGGTGCTTCTTTCACAATGGCAACAGGAGTTATCTGGCTCTTGTCTATCTCGAAGACAACATTGTCGAAATAATATGTGGTAGATGTTGGTGTTACAGCCAAATTGAAGGCGATGGTGCGCATGGGATTGTCAACAGGACTCTGCTCTGCAGAAACAGTACCAATTAGTTCAAAGTGTTTCCAGTCCGCAGTGTAGTTGATTGTACCAATGCCATTCCACAAATATTGACTAGGCTCAGCGTGCGTTTCTGTAGAACCGCTTGCTTCCTGACTTGCCTTGTAATCAAACGATATGTGATACTTCGTACCTGCAGGAAGAGTCTGCGGCAGACGGATGAAGAACTGAGTGTACCATATTTCTGAAGGATTATCAACAGATTGTATCACTATGCCACGTGAACCATCTACTCCGGCACCTTCAACAATCGCAGAAGGGACGATTTCTTCATCCTCCGGACAGTTTTCTCTCGAGAAGAAGCTAACATTATCTGTTCCTTCCATATCACTATTAACTGCGATATTTAACCATTCTACAATCTCCTTAAACTCCTTCCAGTAGTCCGCAGCCTTGTATGCAACTGTGCTGCCTGCGGGAACATACAATGTGGCATTGGCGCGGTTAGAGAAGGAACTCTCCTCAATAGCAACAGGGGCTGGATTTTCGACTGTAACGGATGTCAGATTGCTACAGCCCTCGAAAGCACCACCGCCAATACTCGTTACATTGGCAGGAATAGTGATTGAAGGCAGACTCCAACACCAAGAGAATGCTCCTGTTCCGATACTTGTCAAACTACTGGGAAGAACAACCGAGGTGAGACTCCACATTCCATTTAAGGCCCAATCCCCTATGCTTGTTACCCCTTCGGGAATGGTCATATTCTTACATCCGGCAACGACTGTATTAGTAGAAGAATGGATAATAGCATTACAGTCTTCTCTCGAATCATACACAGGATTCTCGGTATCTACCGTCATAGAAATCATATTAATACAACCGGCGAATGCTCCTGCACCAATGTCTGTCACACTGGCAGGGATGGTAATAGTATTCAGGCTATTGCAAGTAGTGAAAGCCCAATTTCCGATCCTTGTCACCTCCGATGGAAGAATGACAGACTCCAATTTTGTACATTCATTGAACGCACCATCTGCAATCTCCGTCAGTCCCGTGAAATACTGCAACTCATCAAATGAAGTAATCTCGGCATTTCCCTTAAACACTTCGCCCAGCGTAGTCACGGCTGCTGCTTCAGCCTCGCTCAGTTCGCCGTCACCATTCGTGTCCCAATTGGCTACACACAATGCCTTTACGTTGGCATCGGCAAAGGTGATGGCGGGTGATGATGGCAAAATCGTTACGCTAACAGTTGCAGGCTCTGTGTCGCTGTGGTCAGCGTCACCCACCACCTTATAATAAACTGTGTATTCGCCGACATCAGTGCCAGTGGGAATATCGGGACTGTAATTCATGCCGCCAAGACTGTACTGCATCGTGCCGCCCGAAGCTTCGCCTGGGGTGACCAGTTCCTGAGCTGAACCTGTGTAGGAGAGTTCATTTGCCGTTGGCGCAGTTACAACAGATGCAGTTGATGACGCCATCTCTACAATATTAAAGTCTTGCCAAAATTCTACTGCCTCGTATGCAGCTTTGCTGCCTTCCAGAACATAGAGCGTAGCACTGGAGCGTGTGTATCTACTATTAAATGTATTAGTGTCTATTGCTGGAGGGGAAGGCATTTCTGCAACAACGGAATTTAAAGATGAACAACTATTATAAAAAGCATAGCTGCCAATACTGGATATTTCCTCTGACAGATGGATGTTTTTAATATTGTTATTACCATTCGTTGAGTAAAATGCATTTTCTGGAATGTCAGTAACCCCATCAAAGTATAGGTCAGTGATTGTGACGCTACAACAAAGCCAATCATGGATAAACTTCGCAGATGATCCTACGTGTAATTCTGAAATAGTGCTATTATAGAAAGGTGGCGTCGTATTACTACCATAATAATCAGAATTAATTGGACGATTTACAGAGGCTTTTTCAATAGTACAACCATCAAATAATGCATACGAATTGCTTCCATAGCTATATCCAAGAGTTTCTGAAGAATATGGAATCTCAAGATAGTTAATTTTTGTAACCCAAAAAGCATGATACCCACCATAAGTAACTTCAGGTGCAATCACGAGATGGTCTATTTGTGCTTGTATAAAGGTTTCTTCTGCAAGATACTGGTTGATTGTAATAGAACCAATATGCGAATAAGCAAATACACATTTTGAATTGGTGAACAAACAACTACTTGGAATTGTCACAGAAGAAAAGTATCCTCCGCTAAAAGTATAACTCATGAGCAGTGATATTCCGCTGGGTATAACCAAATCGGTAATTTCTTCCCCGTTTAAGAATAAATGATGACCATAATTAAGAGGATTGCTGGCATCACTACTAAATGAGATGTTACACCATGCCGATAAATCTGTGATATGGATAGACGACATGCTACTGCAACCTGTAAAGGCTCTTGCCCCAATGCTATTTACACTGCTTGGGATATTAATACTTGCCAATACGCTACAACCGTTGAATGCATCATCACCAATACTTGTCACGTTTTCGGGAATGGTCACGGAAATCAGGCTGGAGCAATTATAAAATGCTTTTTCGCCGATACTTGTTAACCCCGTAAAGTACTGCAATTCGTTGAACGAAGTAATACTAGAGTTTCCCTTGAACATTGTTCCCAAGTTGGTCACGGCTGCTGCTTCATCCTCACTCAGTTCACCATCGCCGTTCGTATCCCAGTTGGCGACACAGATGTTTTTTACATTTGGGTCGGAAAAAGAGATTGCAGACACAGGAGCCATCTCCACAATTGTCCCAAAATCCTGCCAATATTGAGCCGCCTCGTATGCAGCCTTGCTGCCTGCAGGAACATATAGTGTAGCATTGGCACGGTTAGTGAAAGTGTAAGAGCTAATTGAAAGTGGACTTTCCTTATACACCTTCACGGAGGTCAGGTTGGGACATTCGTTAAACGCGCAATAACCGATTGACGTCACCCTGCTCGGAATGGTGACGGAAGTCAGACCTGTGCAGTACGCGAAAGCATACTGGCCTATGCTGGTCACCGAGTTGGGAATGGTGACGGAAGTCAGGTTTGTTAATCCCTCAAAAGCGTATGAGCGGATAGTTTTTACGTCATTAGGAACAACTAATTCTGTAACCTCTTTCTCATTTATGAACAAATGATGGGCATTGTACAATGGGTTAGAGTTATTATATTCAAAATAAATATCACACCAAGCGGAAAGATTCTCTATATGAACAGAAGAAAGATTATTACAGCCAGCAAAAGATAGATTTTCTATGTATTTCACTGAACTTGGTATATTGATATCAGTTATGTTGGAACAATCATAGAACGCATAACTGCCAATGTTGGTTACAGGATAAGTAATATTATTGATTTTAACGGTCGGTGGTATTATCAAATATGACGGAATAGTCCCTTCAACACAAGGCCTAGGAGCATCATCAATTTCGCTGTCATACGTATAATCCTCCAAAGTCACTTCATTTCCAGAAAGCCAACAATACCACTTCAGACCATTACTGTCTGTATAAGTATAGCCATTACTCGATGCACTCAATGCACACCATACTGCTATCATTGTAAATAATGCTCTTTTCATAGACAATTCGAACTAAATTATAATTCATTTATGTTTAAAGTAGAACCTACTATCAAAAGCCCTCATAAGAAATAGTTAAAAAACTTACATTTGGACAATGAGCGTAAGCCCTCCCGACATTTTAGCCTGAAGGGCCTATTATTACCTGTGCAAAGATAATACATTTTATAATACGATGCCGCGTTCGTTCCAGTCCTTATGTTAGCCCTTTTTGATATAGTTTGGTCCATTTTTTAGTCCATTCAGTCCATTTTTTAGTCCATTAGGTCCATTTCCCGAAATTTGAGCATTTATTATTTAAGAAGTATGCAGAAAAATACTTAACTTTGTGCCGTCATACGGAAAGATTTTGCCAACGAGCGCAAAAGAAGCTTGCTTCATTTTGCCGAGTACAGCTAAATCTTATGCAATGGCAAGCAGACAGTTGCATATAACGTTATTATGAATCAAGAACAACAAGAGCAGGCATTAGCCAAACTCCGCGAATTGATTGAAGGAGTTATAGAAAGGAAGATGAAGACTCCCAAGGACTTCGAATACCTTTCTGAATGTATATTCGAAAAATTCCACGAGAAAATATCCCCAACAACCCTAAAACGCCTTTGGGGCTATCTGCCCGAATCAACCACTCCGCGAAAATCTACACTTGACATATTATCCATGTTTGTCGGGTATGACAATTGGAAAGACTTCTGTAAGAAAAATCCTATAGAAGAAGAAAAGAGGAAAGAGGAGAGAGGAGAGAACAGGGATGAAAAAACTCAGAAGAAACGGTTGAGCCCTGCCATACTCTACACCATCATCGCATTATTGCTGATAGGTGCCATTTCAGGCGTTGCCTATCATATAGTTAGTAAATCACCCGATAAAAGCAATACTTACACGTTAAAGATAGGTGATTCTTTTAGTTCACCTCACGAATACCTCAAACTGTTTGGTATTCATGCTAAGGAAAAGCTTTGGGGACAGATTCTTCCCCACCATCCCAACATTTCTGTCTGGGGACCTGATTATCACAATAAAGAATGGCATAATGAAGGTGACAAATCGAAGATGATGCCAACCATTACCGAGTATTGGAAGCCGGAAGGGGCAGATAGCGCAAGAATTGTTGAACGAAATATCGATCAGTTTAATCACTGTTCCCGCCTGAATGAGATTCGGGTCACATTCATGAAGAACCTGATAGACACCAACTATGTGTTTCTTGGTGTCTATCGATTGTCGTTGGAATTGTCTGACAGTACCAAAGTAATATGGGAACGCGTTGCGAATGAATGCGATCTCAACAATCTGGATTATCTGGAGGAGCTGCGCAACTAAAAGAACTAAAGCCCACCCTAACCCTCCCGAAGGGAGGGGATTCTAATTGCCTAAGAGGTGAAAAGCTATTTAACCCTCCCTCCCTTTGGGAGGGTTGGGGTAAGTTATTGCTTACAATTCCAAGTCGCCATCATGGATTTCGTGCCATGGCAGACCTTGCTTATTGAGTTGCTCAAGGAACGGATCTGGGTCAAACTCCTCTACGTTGAAGACACCGGGCTTGCGCCAAAGTCCTTTGAAGAACATCATGGCACCTATCATGGCTGGCACTCCAGTGGTGTAGCTTACGCCCTGCATGCCCGTCTCTTCATAGGCAGCGCGATGAGAGCAGTTATTATATATATAATAGGTGTGCTCCTTGCCATCCTTCAGTCCACGGATGCGACAGCCTATGGAGGTCTCTCCCTCGTAGTTCTCACCCAGGTCTTGCGGGTTAGGCAATACAGCCTTGAGGAACTGCAAGGGTACAATCTTCACTTTAACGGAACCTGTACCGTCGGCTAAAGGAGCCTCGTATTCCACTTCGTCGATGCGGCTCATGCCGATGTTCTGAATTACTTCAAGATGTTTAAGATACTGTTGTCCAAAGGTCATCCAGAAACGGGCACGCTTAATAGTGGGATAATTAATGACGAGCGACTCTATCTCCTCGTGGTGAAGCAGATAACTGTCACGCGGACCAATGCCGGGATATGTCAGGTCTTTATGTATCTCCAACGGTTCTGTCTCCACCCACTGTCCGTTCTCCCAGTAAAGACCTTTCTGAGTAATTTCGCGGATGTTGATTTCAGGATTGAAATTGGTTGCGAATGCCTTGTGATGGTCGCCGGCATTGCAGTCAACGATGTCGAGATACTGAATTTCGTCGAAATGATGTTTGGCGGCATAAGCGGTGAAAATGCTTGTAACGCCCGGGTCAAAGCCACAACCAAGGATAGCCGTCAGTCCAGCTTCGCGGAAACGGTCGCGATAGGCCCATTGCCAGGAATACTCGAAGTGAGCCTCATCTTTGGGTTCGTAGTTGGCTGTGTCCATATAGTTGCAGCCACATGCCAGACAAGCCTCCATAATCGTGAGGTCCTGATAAGGCAAGGCAAGGTTCAATACCAACTGGGGCTTGTACTCATTGAAGAGTGCTTTCAGCTGCTCCACATCGTCGGCATCCACCTGGGCGGTCTTGATGTCCATTGTCAGACCTTTCTTGTGGATAGCCTCCACGATGGCATCGCATTTCTCCTTGCGGCGGCTTGCAATGATAAACTCGTCGAACACATCGGCGTTCTGTGCAATCTTATGGGCTGCCACGGTAGCCACGCCACCGGCGCCAATCATCAAAATTCTGTTCATCTTTTTCTATTGTTTACTAGATTTTGTTTTTATGAATTTCATTCATGAATTTCGGCTGCACTCAGCATAGACCAAGCAAGCTTGTCTCTGCCTTCGTTTGCACGAAATTTCATCTCCAGATTCTTATCCGTCACCTGGTCACTCTCCCGCTCTATCTTCCAACTGGTGCCATTGTCTTCAGTAACATAGATCAGATAGGAAGGATAGACGCGCGTCTTACCCTGGGCTATGGTACGCTTCAGGAAGTCGCAACGCACATGGCTAGCATCCGTCTTCGTGGCTTTCAAGCGATAACTCACCTGCTCATAGTCGGGCGTCTTCTTCAGGAAGGCGACCTTCGACTCCTGAACCTTATCCCTCGTCATTTTCATCCCATAAAAATCCACGTTCGAAGCATACTCGAACTTGAAATCATCATTCTGACGAAGATTATGAAGGTTATCCCAACTCTTCAAATAAATACGGAACAGTTCCGCATTGACATTAGGATTAGAAGCGGGCTCCGGCTCATTCAAAGAAGGTGCCTGCCCGGACAGTCCCAGCAAAGCCTTGGCCTCATCAGTAAGCAGATGCTTGATATCGGCATATTCCAAAAAAACAAAGGGATATTCCCCTGTCTCTTCATACACATGAGGAATATAGATTGTATAATCGCCGAAATCGAATCTCACGCCGTCTTTCAGGAACAGGGGAGCTCTGGGCATCGGCGGTGTCCCCCTTAGATAGAGGTCAGCCCCTTCCTCACCAAATTTCTCCACCAATTTCTTATCCAGCAGTTTCTTCAACTGCCGGACAGAATTGAACATTTCCCAACCAAGGATGCGACCGTCGGTCTTACATACCGAAATGTCAATAATGTTGGCATTCGACGTTGCATTACCCACCTGATAGGCATCCCAACTATAGGTGAAAGAAGCGATTCGACTGCTCTCATATTCCTTTTTCACACGGTAGTTGAAGAACCAGTTTCCTTCTTTCGCCCCATCCTCAGCAAATTTTTTCATTTCCTCGATAGGATTTGCCTCTATAAAGTCGGCCTCCACACGTGCCATAAGTTGCTTGCCCGTGAGGATTTGTCCGTGGAAATTCCGGGAGGTAAACAATTCATATAGCCAGCGCTGCAACGTTCTGGCAGCGGGGGTGTTGCCTTCGGGATAATCGGCATCAATGGTCAGCCGTGCCTCCATATCATTCCATTTTGCAGTCACCTTGTCGATGTCGTATTTTACGATCGGCAGTTGTTGTGCCCGGGAAGAAACACCCCAACAAAGAGCAACTATAAGAATTAGGAATTTTAATTTCATTTTAAGCTTATAAGTTTAGAGATTAGGGATTAGGGCTTTCTAACTCTGCTGCTTTGATACCCAAAGCCTGCATCAACGAATAACCCAATATCTCCTGACGGAAATTGCCGCCCATCATAGGTTGCATGGCAAAGAGCGTGATACGCTTGTCATCAGGAGCACGACGGAGCATTTGACGCAAACGGTCATAGCAATCGCCATCCTCTGAATTGGGAACCACCATCAGCCGTTTCACTTCCTTGGACTCCATGGTAGACTGAACCACATCAAGGAGCAGGTCATCCTTCGTCGTAAGATGTTCAACGGGAACAGCCGAAAAGACAAATTCGCCAAGATGATCCTTGAAAGCCTTGCCGTCCAGTTCGCTGTACAAAGCAGGAACGAAGTTATCGAAACCTTTGGAGTCTTTCTCATAAATAAGCACTACGGAAACGCTACCCTCAGGATTTGCCTCAGGAGATATCCCTCCGTCTAATGCCAAACAGTCAATCCAACGGGCCATATCAGCTGCCGGTATCTTCCTTCCTAACATCCTTTCAAAGTTAACAATGAGGTTAAATGCCACGCGGTCAACATATTCTGCATCCACCACGATGACATTCTCACTCCATAGTGCTGTTTTCTCCTCTTGGATCATTCCTTATTTTTCTTAATACGTTTGCAAAAATACAAATTATTCTTGAATTATGATTTGATTTTTGGAAAATAATTGTACCTTTGGCGGCACAAAAAAGAAGCAACATCAAATGACAGATATAATACTTTCAAGAAACCGCTTGGTGCTTATGCTCATTGCGCTAACGTTGAGCCTTTCCATCAATGCGCAAGAAAATTCGAATACCCGACAAGCACGTCAGATATTCGACAAGACATACAATATGGTCTTCGGTCCTCAGGGATGCAACCTGACCTACGCCGTGAATATCGTCGGGGTATATAAGACCGAAGGCACTATTTGGATGAAAGGCAACAAACAAAAGTTCATTGAATCCAGATACTCTGCATGGTCCGACGGAAAGGATTTCTGCCGCGTTGACAAGAAAAAGAAAACGATAGAAATCCACAATCCCAATTCTGCAAAACGTGATAAATACGCCAGCAAATTCAAGTTTGTCCCAGACAACTACATTTATCACATTACGGCCAAGGACAATGACTTTATCATCACGCTCGATGCCAAGAAAGGCGTTGACGGAGTCAAGCACGCCAAGATTATCATCGACAAGCGCACACGAGAACCTAAGAGCCTGAAAATAAAAGTGATGCTCTTCTGGTGTACGGTCAAAATCAGCCATTTTCATAGTGGGATTAACGATGATAGTATCTTCCGCTTCCCCAGTCAGGATTTCAAAGGATATAAGGTCATCGACAAGCGGCCCGATTAAAGAATGGCAAAAGTTTGGGAAGAAAAATCAAATAATATTGTTGCCGTCTCATTAAAAAACTTTATCTTTGCAGCATAAAACAAATTAAAATACAAACTACATCATGAAAAGTATTCTCGAAGGAAGACCTGCACTTGAAAAAGAGGTCATGAAGATTGCAGAGGTAGCCGGCTATCTCTGGCAGAACGGTTGGGCCGAGCGCAACGGAGGTAACATCACAGTAAACATCACCAAGTTCGTGGACGATGAAATACGGCAGATGCCTGCTATCAGCGAGGTGAAGCAGATTGGCGTCACTCTGCCTTTACTGAAAGGCAATTACTTCTATTGCAAAGGAACGGGCAAGCGTATGCGTGACCTGGCCCGCTGGCCTATGGACAACGGCTCTGTCATCCGCATCCTCGACGACTGCGCCTCGTATGTCATCATTGCCGACAATCCCGTACAGCCCACTTCGGAACTGCCCTCTCACCTCACCGTGCACAATCATCTCATTGAGAAGGGTTCAGCCTATAATGCCACGGTTCACACCCACCCCATCGAGCTGGTTGCCATGAGCCATAATGCTGCCTTCTTGAAGAAAGACGTGCTCACCAACATCCTGTGGTCGATGATTCCTGAGACCAAGGCATTCTGCCCGTTAGGCTTGGGTATCATTCCCTACGAACTTCCTGGCAGCAACCGTCTGGCCGATGCCACCCTGGCACAGCTCGACGACTACGATGTGGTGCTATGGGAAAAGCACGGCGTTTTTGCACAGGGACTCGACGTGATGGATGCCTTCGATCAGATTGACGTGCTCTCCAAGAGTGCCAAGATTTACATCAATGCCAAGTGCATGGGATTCACGCCCGAAGGTATGAGCCAAGAGCAGATGAAAGAAATGTCTGTAGCATTCAATCTGCCCAAATAGTGTTCTATTTTGTTTAAAAAAGGATAAAAAAGGGAACTCTTGCAAGGAGTTTCCTTTTCTTTTTATATCTTTGCCCCGTAATATAACGATATTTTAACAATTTAAATAACTTGGAAATTATGAAATCATTTATTACAAAGTTAGGATTGGCAGCCTTGATGGCTTGCCTGATCAGTGTTGCTCCAGTAAGCGCACAGGATGTGATGTCTCCTGCTCAGATGAAAGAATTAGCCAAGCAGCAGAAGATTGCTGAAAAGCAGCAGAAGCAATTGGAGAAACAGCAAAAGGAGGCCGAGAAACAGCGCAAGAAGGCAGAAAAGGAGCGCAAGAAGGCTGAGAAGCGCCAAAAGGCTATCGACAAGGCCAACGATGCTGCCAAGGACGCCAAAGAAGCTCAGGAAGATGCCGACGAGGCTCTGGCAAAGTTTGAGCAGGTGAAAGCCAGCACTTCTGACCCTGCCAAGATTGCAAAGGCTCAGACTAAGTATGCCAAGGCTCACGAGAAGGCCGTTAAGAAGGCTGCAAAGGCAGAAAAGTTACAGAAAAAACTGTGATAATAGTATTATTTAAAAGAAAAAGGCTCTCAATCGAGAGCCTTTTTTCTATGTCTATACGTCATCACCGTAACGTTCCTTTGTAATCTGAGCCAAAGGCTTGCAACGGGTATTCGGACAACCGATGAATCCCACAATCAGCGAGATGGTCAGCAGGGCAATCATGCAATAGGCTGCAATAGTGAAGCCTTCGCCGTTCTCACCATAGATAAAGGTGAAGATTAGTCCCCACAGAGCCGACAGGCCGCGGACGATGAAGAACATCAGTCCCTGAGCACCGGCACGGAACTTGGCAGGGAACAACTCTGAGCCCCACAGCGCATAGAAAATCTGCGGAGAAGTTCCGCCCTGAACACCCCAGAGAATGGCAAAAGCCCACAGACCGGCAGGACCGCTCACACCAATGGTGACGATGACAAGCCAGGCTGAGATGGCCACCAGCAGACCAAAGGTGTAGATAGCCTTATGGGAGGTCTTGTCGATAAACTTCGATACGATGAATGTCACGCCCACGATGATGGCCCATTGGATGCAGTTCATCCAGTTAGCCTGCTCGTTGCTCACGCCACCTGCCGTCTCATAGATATGCGGCTGGAAGAATCCCATCACGGATGCCACGAGGTTCCATGTCAGATAGATAGTAGCCAGGAAGATGACCGTGCGAACGGCAATCTTGTTGGAGAACAGCACCTTGATGTTATCCATAAGACCGGCTTTCTGGCTCTCGTTATTCTGAGCGGTAAATTCCGAGCTCTCCTGCAGGCCGCGCTGTAAGTTCCAGGCAATGAAGGCTACCACGAACAGCGAGAAGAACACCACACGCGATGAGAATACATTCGTGGCCTGTTCTGACAATCCGCTGCCACCAATGGAATGCGCCAGACTCTCCACCCATCCGAACAGATAACCGCCAGGAGCGAAAAGCATACCTAAAAGCAGAATCACCATCGGACCAATGCCCCACGACATCTGCGAGATACAAATGTTGCGACCGCGGTTATTGTTCTCGGAACTCTCAGAGATATAAGTCCAAGAGGCGGGAACACCAACACCCACGGAAATACCCGTAATGAGGAATCCGCAGAGCAGCATGGGGTAGTTGACTGAAAACATCACCGTCAGCACGCCGAGCATATAGACCAGCAGGTTGTAGGTAAAGATGAACTTACGTCCATACTTGTCGGCCAGAAAACCGCCGATGATGGCACCCACGGCAGCACCCAGACAGTTGGCGCTGATGAAATTGAGCCAGCCGAGGTGAACCTCGCTCAGTCCCAGATAGTTCTGCCACAGCGTCAGGCCAGATGCTCCAGCAACAATTGCTCCGGCATCAAGATAATTGGTAAGAGACACGGCTATGGTGCTCTTCAAACTTCCACTATTTGCCATATTTCGTTATTACGTTATGTCGTTATTACGATTCGACTTTATCTGCAGACTACGTCACACTCAATATTGAAAATCTTGGCCACCTTCAAGATGGTGTCGATATGACGACCAACAGCAGCAGCCATGTGATGCGTAGGACCAGCCTCGCTCCACTTGTTTACAAATTCGCGACAAGGCAGCGAGAACTTCGTGCGCATATTGGTATCACCAAACATGAAGATAGGACCTTCCTCGTTGACGCCCTCTGCCACCACGAACTTGAACACACCATTCTTGTCCTGTGTGATAGCCAGATAGGTCACGTCGCCCGTGGGAGGATAGAACTGAGTCAGATAACCGCCGCCGGTCTTGCCGTGGAACACGGGCACAATCTTCATTGTGGGCTTGTGGGCCTGAGAGATGTCGAAGTCGCCGGAACCTGAGTGACCGATGATGCAGATATCCTTCGGGAAGTCGATGGAATACATCTCTGCCAGCGTGCCTGTTCCCGAGATAGTCTTCAGGATACTCATGGCCATGGCCACCTTCATGTCCCCTTCAACGGCACAAGCAGTATGCTGCTTGATAAGCATCGAGAAGGCTGGAATCAGCATGGAGTCGAGTTTTCCGGCAACACCCTGGGCAAAACCAGCATAGTGAGAGGCAATCATGCCGAGTTTCTCGTCCTTCACCCATTGCTCGAAAGCCACCACATATTTGGCCATGTCCCATACTTTCTCAATGGTACCGCCGCCTTCAATCTCGAAGGTGTCGAGGATGTCCTGAGCCTTGGCGCGGATAGCTTCCTCGTCGGTGATATCATCGGCAATAGCCCACATCTGCTCCCAGTCGAACTGCTTGGTATAGACAAACATACGGTGATAGAGGTTGGTCTCGTCGATATAGAGGTCCATCATACCAGGATAGGGACGGCCAATCTGAGCGATATTGGTATCGCGGAAACGGCGACGTACCTGAGCAGCACGGCACCAGTCCTCGATTTCAGCCTGAACCTGAGGGTCTCCGCCTTCAACCACACCCGTGATAACAGCCGAGCGCTTGCCAGCACGGTTCAGGTCGGCCACCATCTCACCAATGGCACCGCAGGCATAAAGCTCGCCCAGCCAGATGGGAATATCGGTCTTAGCGTAATCGGGAGCCAACTTCTTCTGCACATTTACGATGACTACAGGCACATCGAGGTCGCGCACCGCAGGCAACATATTATAAGAGGTGCAATAGGTGAGCATCTGCAGGATAACGAGGTCCACATCGGCAGCACGGAACTTATCACCGGCCTCCATAGACTGTTCCTTGGTGGTCACCATTCCGCCATCAACGATTTCGATGGTTGCGGGCAATGTTTTCTTGAATGCAGCATACTGAGCCTCAAACTCAGGAACGAGTTGCGGGAACTGCGGCAGGTATGCTCCGAGTGCGATGGAGAACACGCCCACCCTTGCTTTTGTTTCAACTAATGGTTTACTCATTTTTCTTTTATGTTTTTAGTTATTCAATATCTTCTGTTTTTGTTCAACCTTTCTTAGCCACAATCTCAAGATACTTCTTGTAGGCGGCATCCCAGACAGTCTTGTCTTCTGGTTCGTACTTGACCAGTTCCAGGGAGTTGGCAATGATGCGGCGCATGTCCCAGATATCCTTCACAGCACCCACGGCCTTGGCCTGTACCATGATGTTACCAAGTGCGGTACCTTCCTGCGGACCAGCCAGCACCGTCACACCCGTAGCATTGGCCGTGAACTGGTTTAGGTATTTATTCAACGAACCGCCACCGATGATATGGAGCACTTCGATGGGGAACGATGCCATCTCCACGAGATAGCCGAACACCTGCTTATAGCGCAGGGCCAGCGAATCAAAGATGCAGCGGCAAATCTCAGCTGGCGTCTCGGGCACATACTGATCGGTATCCTTACAATACTGACGGATAGCCTCAATCATCGAGGCAGGATTTGCAAAGAGTGCATCATCGGGATTAATCAGCGAGCGGAAAGCCTCCACCTGCATGGCCGAACCCTGCAGTTCGGGATGCGACAACTGCTGCACTTCCTCGGGCCATTCCTTGCGACAACGCTCATAGAGCCACATGCCACAGATGTTCTTCAGGAAACGGGTGGTTCCCTCAATTCCGCCTTCGTTGGTGAAGTTGCGCTCATACGAAAGTTCATTGATGATGGCATCCTTGGTCTCGATGCCCATCAGCGACCAGGTGCCGCTGGAGAGATAGGCGAACTTCTCGTCCTTTGCAGGCACGGCAGCTACGGCAGAAGCCGTATCGTGACCTCCTACGGCATAGACGGGGATGGCACCCAAGCCTGTCATCTGCTGCACTTCGTCGGTCAAAGTACCGATCATCGTGCCGGGATTCACCATCTTGCCGAACTTACCGCGACTGAGTCCCAACGAGTGCAACAGCCGTTCGTCGAGTTGCTTGGTGCGTGGGTCAAGTAGTTCCGAGGTAGAGGCAATGGTATATTCGCATACTTCGTTGCCGGTCAGCATCCACGAAAGGGCATCGGGCACAAAAAGAATCTTCTGGGCATGTGCCAGCGCTGAGTTCTGCTCGCGGCGCATCGCATAGAGCTGGAAGATGGAATTGAAGTTCATCAGCTGGATACCCGTCACGTCATAGACCTCACGGCGCGAGATGACATGCTTCAGATAGTCATCCATCGCATCGAAGGTGATGGGGTCGCGATACGCGCGCGGATTCCTTAATATAGCTCCGTCTTCACCAATGAAGACAAAGTCGACACCCCACGTGTCGATACCTATCGAGGTGATTTCCAGTCCCCGGCGGGCCACTTCCTTTAGGCCGCGGATGACTTCAAAATAAAGAGCATAGATATCCCAGTAGAAATGACCGCCCTGCTCAATGAGATTGTTGGGGAAGCGCGTCACCTCCTCCAGCATGATCTTGTCATCCTTCAGACTTCCGATAATGGTTCTTCCGCTTGTGGCTCCCAGGTCCACCGCAAAGAAATACTTGTTAGTGTCCATCTTTTTTGTTTGTTTTGTAGTTTGAATGCTGCAAAATTAGGGAAAAAACGAAAATCCCACCACAACAATTTGATTTTTGAACTGCAATTTTTGAAACTGGAATCGTTTGCGTATAAATAATCTAAATTCTAAATTCTTCTATGTTGCTATCCAAATAATTGGAAAATATTTATTGTTTATTAA